>Ga0308157_10000182_pt1 | contig 261321 bp, 231 predicted proteins | sample PhyBR1_FD_201035 | JGI IMG/M metagenome (GOLD analysis project Ga0308157, IMG submission 201035) | Phyllosphere microbial communities from UC Gill Tract Community Farm, Albany, California, United States - DLSLB.R1 | ecosystem: Host-associated > Plants > Phyllosphere > Unclassified | place... | reverse complement strand
TTTTACCGATATATTAATTTTTTATTTTAATAGAACCATTTTTTCTACAGCTGTTGCGCTTCCTGAACATTTTTCCTGATTCTGGCTGCGTGCAAATATCTTAAAAATATATGTACCTTTTGCAACCGTATCACCAAAATCATCTTTTCCGTCCCATTCTATGGCTTGTCTTGGTGTTCTGAAGCCCTGCAGGAATGGTTCTGCGGATATACTGGTTGATAATGTTCTAACTATTTTACCTGTGATTGTATAGATCTGAACATTCACGTCCAAGATGTCATCACAATTATGTTCAAACTGAACATAGGTTTTATTAGTAAATGGATTTGGCCAATTAAGAAGTCTGTTAACAGTGAGTTTCTTTTCAGACTCATCTTTTACTACAAAGTTTAACGTAGAAGAAGTAGAATTATTATTGATATCCCAAACTTTAAAAACTAATTGGTGTTCACCAGGGGTTAAACTCTTGAAAGGAAATGTAACAGAACCTTTTTGATAATCCTGAAGATCTCCAAAACTACATCCGTTGCCATCGCCGGGAGAAAAATAATCGTTTACCGAAGTTGTATTAATGATATCGCCATCCAAAACAAATGTAATATCATGCCCAATCCCTGCACCAGTAGAATTGATACCCATATTATCTTTTACACAAGCTAAAAGCATCGGATTTTGATCTGTAATACCACCATTAGCAAAATTGGTGTTGTTCATATAAAGATTGATTGCAGGTGGTTCTGAGTCATTTATCCCGTCAGGATTAATGTCTCCAACTACTTGCGGTTGATTATTAAAAACATCAAAGGCAACAGTTCCATTTCTTTTTGCATCTTCAAAATTTTCTGCGTAAGCTAGTATTCTGCCTTTTACGGTTTCTCCATTTACGACAGGTATTTCATAATTAATATCTTTTGGAACATAAAATTCTACTTTAAACTCGCCTTTATCAACTTTTCCAGAAGCTTTTACAATGGCGCTTGGCTCCTCAGTATATTCCATAGCGGGAAGCATTTGGCTGGAATTATCATTGTTGAGTGTTTTTTTATTCATTTTTTTATCAAAAACATTGATGATCGCGCGGCCATTGAAAGTTTCATCTTTAGTTACTCCATCTGGCTTCATAACTTGTCCTGTGATTTTTACAAAATCCAAGGCTCTAATTTTATTGGGAATTGGTGTGTCAATGTTAGTGATCTTTAGAAGACGTTTAGGTCTACTCATTTTCATTGCTGGATCGCCTAAAAAATTGACCCTTAATGGGTCGGATGAAGCACCATAACCTGGGTCAGAGTAAGTATAATATTCTTGTCGAGCTTTAAGATGAGCATTTCCTATAGTATTAAAATCATCAGAGTTTAAGGTAAACATATTTTTAGTGAAAATTGGAGTGAATTTTCTTCCATAATCTACTGTAATCGCTCGACTCGAAGTAATCATTGTTGCCGCACCTCCTGTTGTATGTTTTATAACTTGCTCACCAACAGAATTGGTATTAGGCTCATCCCATAATGTAAATTCACAGGTGATAGTAGATACAAATGGAAATCTGCTGTATACGGATGTAAAATTATTGAATCCTTGTACTTCTGTTGATGTCAAAACTCTTTCCTGTGCCCACCCGTTGATTCCTCCGTGTCCAAAATAAAATAAATAAAGCGTATTACCCATATCGTTGGTAATTGCTTGGTTGATTTGCGGATATCTTTGTCCTCCTGCACTGGTAACTGCAGGGAATGCATCTAAATAAAGTTTGCGAATATTATACTCTGATCGATTAGTCTCAGAAAAATTTTGATTTATTGCATAATCTACTAAATAATGAAATGGGGGTTTTACATAAGTACCATCGGATTGTTTTGGTCCGCTACCGTCGTGATCGTCATCTGCCACAAAATCTAATTTCATCCTCCATTCTCCAAAAGGGTTAGATTGGTTTGGTAGTTCATTGTCATAAGCCAATATTTTGTCAATCATTGATTTTGCTTCTTGTGGACTGTCGGCTGGAAGTCTTCCAATAGGAATATCTGGAACTTGACTTAGATCAGTCACAGTTTGAGGAGCAGTCATTACAAAATAATCATCTGTAACATAAGAAGCTTTTACATCTGCACTGTTCTCACTTTGATAGCTAGGGATAACATCTGTATTATTGGGAGTCCGATTTTTAAAATCATAAGAAGTATCACCAATTAATAAGACATATTTAAGTTTACCATTAGTAGTATTCAACCTTGTTATGAAATCTCTGATAGCTGTAATATCTTTACTACCACTACTAAATTCATTGTAAATTTTGTTGACATCTACAACTTCGACAGCCCATTTATTTTTTGATTTATGAAAATCTCTTAATCTTTGTGCCTGACTTATAAAAGCAGGCTGAGTTATAATCAAATAGTCTAAATTTTTAAGAGAAGAATAATCTTGATTCTCAATTCTTCCTACAAAACCAGGCTCGTAAGCTGCTGAATTTTTAAATGCTGTAAACTCATTATTGAAAAACTCACTATTAGCTAAGTAACCAAAATTAAATGTGGAAGGCTGAGAATTTTTGTTCGTAATTTTTTTTGCGTTGGTGATATCGGACACATCCCAAATTTGGTCTAAATCAGATGTGTTTTTTACAGAAAATCCATACAATTGACCTGATCCTGTTACAATATCATAATCTCGGAAATTCATTTGAGAATTATTGAAATTTAAATCTTCCTTATATTGAACTTCAACAAAATCAAAATAAAAACTGGCATTAGGATTTGCACTTACATTGGTTGTGTAGGTTATTTTTACACTATTCCCTGTTTGATTATATAATGCTCCTTCATGAGTTATTGGTACAAAGCTTTGATCTGTAGGGCTTAATGTTAGATCTCGTTTTGATCCATTGATATCGATTTTAATATTTCCAGACTGAGCATTAAAACCAATCACCTGTGTCTTGAATCTTATAACATCATCAGACTGCATTGGAGATTTTGTTGTGAAAGTAATATCTCTGTTTCCCTGTATGGCATCGCCAGTCCAGGTTCTTCCTAATTTGACAAGGTTGAATTTTTCTTCATTAATGTATTGATAATCATCATAACGGGTTATCAAGTCTTGTGGTAAACTGTTATCGACTGACTGAACTCTTTTTCCAGCACCAATGTCAAAATTTATAAAATAATAAGAATAATCTTCATATATGTTAACAAAATTGTTTGGCGCAATTTGTCTTCTGAATTCTCTTCTTTTTACTCCGGCACCATTTGTTTTATCATAAAGATTATAGCCATTTGGTCCTTGGGCATAAAATAATGCATAATCATTATCATTCCAAACACCATCCTCTTCTCCCACGACTTGTATAGCATTTTCTTGTAAAGCATCATACCGTTTATCTTGATTGTGCTCAGGTAGCATTATTCCACCATTACCATATATTCTGAAGTTTTTAGGATTAATGCTTGATACATTAATTCCGTTTTGCTGTAAAAACTGTTTGGTAATTTTAAAAATTCCAGACTTGTCAACTTTTATTTTATAGAAAGTTCCAGATTTCAAAGGGTTTTCAGAAGTTCCGTATTTGTTATTTCCTTTATATAAAGCAGTAATTTTTTCATTGTTTTGGTCGATATTAAAAGATATGAGCCTATAGATCTTATTGTTCTCCACTTTTATAGCTTCGACCTTTACTTTAGCATTATTAGCATTTTCAGTATCATTAAAAAAATAATTGATACTTGTAGAAGGGTTCGAAGTTATAGAGTTTATTTTAAGATCGTGAATATCCTTGCTCGATAATTCCTGCCATTGAAACTGATCTATTTTTAGCTGATTGTCCGTTTTTATGTTTACGTTAACAAAAATAGAGTTGCCATCTGCATGATAACTCTGATTCGTAAAAAAAGGGTAGGTTATTTTCTCGGTACCATAGTCCATTACTTTTGTACCTTCCCAATTCAGATTAATTTTTTGAGCAAGTCCAAAAACAGATATAAAAAAGAAAACGAATGTATAAAATTTGAATTTCATCAATGTTATTTATTAAGATTACAAAATAAACGATTTTTTTAAAAAAATGGTATATAATAAAATTAATTTAATTGCGTTCTATCAAAAAAAGGGAAACAATATTTGATTAATTAAAGAATTTCCTTTTTCTTTGTACTTTGAAAATTTCTATAGCAGATTATGAAAAAAATAAGGTTGTTTTCGATCATTACTTTAAGTTCAACGCTACTTTTAGTAAGTTGTGGAGGCGGAGGGAACTCGAAGAAAGGTGGTGGTACTAAAGGTTTTGTCAGCAAAACCGGATGGAAGCCCAACGAAAAAGACGGGTGGTTCTTCTCAGGTAAACAGCAAAAGCCTAAAGCTTGGCCAGGAATGGTTTATGTAGAGGGTGGAACTTTTACAATGGGGCTTGTGGAAGACAATGTAATGCATGATTGGAATAATACACCAAGAAGAATGCAGGTAAGTTCTTTCTTCATTGGAGATACAGAAATTACCAATTCAGAATATAGAGAATACACCACTTGGCTTAAGTTTGTTTTTCCTTCTTCTGATCCTAGCTTCAAACATATATATACAGGGGCTTTGCCAGATACTTTAGTTTGGAATAACAAGTTATCTCGTAATGATTACGCAGAGACTTATTTCAGATCTCCAGAATATGATTATTATCCGGTTGTAGGTGTTTCTTGGTTACAGGCAACAAAATATTGTGACTGGTTGACTGATAGAGCGAATGAAAAAGCGTTGATGAGACAGGGTGTAATATCGAAAGATGTTTATACTGCTGACAAAGCTGCAACTGCTGGTGCAACTTTCAATATGGACAAATTCAAATCCAATGATGCGGAAATGGATGCTTATATTGATAAGAAAAAACTACAGCAAAGAAGCGGAATTAAAACGTCTAACGAAAAAATTGCTGCTGCTAACAGAAATGCTGCATCAGGCGTGGTTGAGAAATTCAGACTTCCTACAGAGGTTGAATGGGAATTTGCGGCTTTGGGACTTCAGAAAGAAAGAGAGTATAACAATTACTTAGGTAAGAATACTCAAATGGATAAAATTAAAGGTAAAAAAGGTAAAAACCGCGGGATGTACCTGGAAAACTTTAAACAAGGTAGAGGTGATTACTCTGGTGTTGCTGGTTGGAAAAATGATGGATCTCCTACCACTGCGGATGTGAAACAATATCCTTCTAATGATCTTGGAATCTACGGGATGTATGGTAACGTTGCAGAATGGGTTGCTGATATCTACAGACCAATGATTGATGAGGAATTTAGTGACTTCAACTATTTCAGAGGAAACGTAGTGGTTCAAGCTGTTAAAAATGAGGATGGATCTTACAAAAAAGTGGGTAATATGGAAATCAAGTACGATACATTAGCAGATGGTCGTTTGGTTTACAAAGGATTACCTGGAGAATTTGAAAGAAAAGTGGTTGAGGATAATAGAAACTACAGAGATGGTGATTATCAATCTTCACTAGATGCTGGAGGAACGCCTCCAAGTGATAGTTCAGAGTATAACATGTACAACTCTGTTAAACCAACTTTCATTGTTAACAAAAATGGAAGTGTAGTTCTACAAAAAGATAAAAACAAAGCAACTTCTCAAATCAATGACTACAGTAGAGTTGTAAAAGGAGGTTCTTGGTTAGATTCTGCATACTGGTTGGATCCGGGACAAAGAAGATTTAAAAATCAAATGAAAGGATATGGCTGGGTTGGTTTCCGTGTAGCACAAGATGCTAAAAACTCCAAAACTGGACGTACAAAAAGATAATATCAAAATATAGATATGTAAAAAACAGCAGAATTTTCTGCTGTTTTTTGTTTTTATATAGAAGCATTTTAATATTTTTGAGCTATGAATATCAGCGAGTTTTACCCTATTTTCTTGCAAAGCAAGAATGTTGTCATAGATAGTAGAAAGATAGAGAATGAGAGCATTTTCTTTGCCTTTTCTGGAGAAAGTTATAATGCGGCGGAGAAATCCACAGAAGCAATTGGAAAAGGAGCTTTGGCCGTTATTGTAGAAGATGAGAAGTATTCTGATGCCAAAAATAATATCTTTTACGTTTCTTCTACTTTAGAATTTTTACAGAATTTAGCTATTTATCATAGAGAGCAATTAGATATTCCTTTCATTGGATTAACGGGAAGTAATGGTAAAACTACAACCAAAGAATTAATCAGTAATGTTTTAGCAGAGAAATTTAAAGTTCAGTACACTTTCGGTAATCTTAATAATCATATTGGAGTTCCTTTGACGATCCTTTCAATCAGACAGGAACACGAGATTGCTGTCATAGAAATGGGAGCCAATCATCAAAAAGAGATTGAATTCCTTTGTAAAATTGCTAAACCAAATATCGGTTATATCACCAATTTTGGAAAAGCTCATCTTGAAGGTTTTGGTGGCTACGAAGGCGTAATCAAGGGAAAATCGGAACTTTACGATTATCTGAAAAATCATCATCAAAATATTCTGGTTAATCAGAATGATGTGATTCAGGAAGAGAAGACGGTTGATTATTCATCGAAAATTACTTTCGGAAAGTCAGACTCAGACTATTACTTTTCGCCGGTTTATAAAGACCATTTTGTAGGATTAGATTATCAAGGGATTGAAATTTTTTCTAATCTTACGGGCAAATATAATTATGATAATATCTCTGCGGCTGTTGCTTTAGGGTTACATTTTGAACTCAATATTTCTGAAATTAAGAAAGCGATAGAAAATTATGTTCCTTCCAATATGCGTTCGCAAATCCAGAAGAAGGATGATAAAACATTAGTTTTGGATACCTATAATGCCAATCCGAGCAGTATGCAGGTTTCTTTAGAAAATTTCAAAACTTTCGAAGGAACTAAGACGATTATCATTGGCGATATGTTGGAACTTGGAGAGGAAAGTTTGAAGGAACATCAGACCATTTTAGATTTCGCACAATCTTGTGGATTTGATGAAATAATTACTGTTGGCCCGAATTTCAAATTGGTTAATCATTCAGATAATGCTTTTGATAATACTTCAGATCTTATTGAAAGATTAAAAGCTGATCCAATCAAGAATGAGAATATCTTATTAAAAGCCTCGCGAGGAATTGCACTCGAAAAAATAATCGATTATATATAAAAGAAAAACCTCAGATTATTGAGGTTTTTTATTTTTGAAATCATTCAGAATCAATTTAATATTTTGAAATGTTGAAGGTAGAATTTGGGATTCGATTTCTTCTTCATTTTTCCAACCAACTTCATTAATGCCTTCTTCTATTTGTGGCTTCGGCATTTCATTTCCGGAGTAAAACATCTCAAACCAATAAGTTGTTTTAAGGATTTTCTTGCCGTCTCTTTCCGTATAAATGTGATAAGTAGAATTAATAAAATCCTTCAGTTCAAGATTGAAAATGCCGCATTCTTCTTCTACTTCACGTACTGCAGCTACTTGTCTGGATTCGCCTTTTTCGATTTTACCTTTGGGCAAATCCCATTTTCCTAATCTGTGGATAAAAAGGATTTTATCTTCCGGATTGATGACAACGCCACCGGCAGCTTCTATATTTTTGAAATAATTTCTGAAATCAGTCCAAAGTTCTTCAACATCATTATGATAAATATTAAGACCTTGCGAAGCTGTATTTTCTAACAAATCAATAGCAAAGTCGAAACTATGCGACCCATCGTAATTCAGTATTTTAGGAGTATTTTGAGGTTCAGAACTCAAAATTAATCTTTTCTCATTGATAAAAACTTTATACATTTGTAAGGCTATTAATATTAATACAAAAATATAAAAATGAATTTAGAAGGACGAAAAATTGTTGTAAATAAATCTTCATCAGAATTGGCAGGAATGCTTAAAAATCCTGAGGATTACAAAGATTTGATGCCAGAAGGTCTGCAAAGTTTCGAAGCTAGAGAAGATGGTTTCAAATTTGGATTGAAGGGAATGCCGGAAATTGCTTTGAAAATTGATAATGTTTCTGATAAAGAAGTAGTTCTGAAATCTGCAAGCTCAAGTTTGGATTTTGCATTGACAGGCGCAATGAATCCTCTTAATGAAAATCAAACAGAAGTTCAGTTGTTATTCGAAGGAAAATTCAATCCGTTTATCAAAATGATGGTAGAAAAACCACTTCAGAATTTCATCAATTCTTTGACAGATAAAATCGAGCAACTTTAGTTTAGCAAATCAATCCGGAAGAATGGTCGTACAGACTTCCTGTTGCTGATGACAAAACATTATTGAGATTCTGTAATCTCAAAACGCCCATAAAAGCAAAAATCATAGCTTCTTTATATTCAATTATTTCTTTTTTAGGAATTTGGATTTCGGTTTTGGTCTTTGCTTTTATCTTTTCAATAAGATAATTGTTGTAAGTTCCACCGCCAGTTATCAAAACGTTTTTTATCTCAAATTCATCCAAAACTTTAGCAATTTGAATTGCAGAATGTTCTGTGAAAGTTGCCAGAAGATTTTCCGTTTTTTGTTTTTTGATTAAAGGTAAAACTTGTTCTTTAATCCATTCTATTCCCAAAGATTTTGGTGCTTTTTCCTGATAGAATTTAAGCTGATTTAATTGTTCAAGAAGTTCGTAATCAATCATTCCAGATTTAGCTAAATCTCCATTTTCATCGTATTTCTTTCCAAGTTTCAACGCCAAATCATTCAGAATAATGTTGACGGGACAAATATCAAAAGCCAAACGTTTTCCATTTCGTTTCAAAGAAATATTAGAAAATCCACCAAGATTAAGGCAGGCATCAAATTCCGAAAACAACAGTTCGTCACCAATTGGAACCAAAGGCGCTCCATTTCCTCCCAGAATTACATCCTGACTTCGGAAATCGAAGATAACGGTTTTATTGGTTTTTGATTTAATTGCTCTTCCGTCTCCGATTTGTAACGTGAATCTATTTTTTGGTTGATGAAAAACCGTGTGACCGTGAGAGGCAATCAAATCAAGATTGATAATTTTATTTTTTGAAATGAATTCTGAAGTTTTTTCTCCAAGAAAAAATCCATAATCAGAATTCAATTTTAGAAGTTCCTCGCTGGATAGATTTACTGCATTCCGTAAAGATTGTTCCCAATCAGACGAATAGGGAAGTGTTTCATAGTTAAAAATATCGAAATTCCAAACAGAATTGGTTTGAGTGAATTTTGCATAACAAATATCCAATCCATCAAGACTAGTTCCAGACATCAAACCAATAGCATGAAAACTTGACATCATCAAAAACTATTTGCTGGTTGCAGGTAAATTCGAAGAAGTGAAACTTCCGGAATTGTTGAAAAAAGTGTATTCTGAAAAGTCGTCTTTAGCGACCATTCCGTGCGCGCCAACAAGGATGTTTCCGTCTTTATCCGAAACAAAAACAGTGTCTTTGGTGTACATTTTATGCTCGTTTTGATCCCAGTTAATGGTTTCTGTTACAAAAGTCTGGCCTTCGGTTGTGATAATTTTCACTCGTCCTTTTGCGAAGTAGAAATTCTTTTTGATGTCGTTTCTAGCATATTTAGCCCAAATTTTACCTGGCTCTTTTGATTTTTTATCAAAAAATTCCAGATAAATTCCTTTTTTAGCTTCTACGTAAGGCGAGTCTATCAACTCATACTTTTCGATCAAAGGCGCACGGAAGTTAACCTTAACTTGTCCAGAATCTTTTTGAATAATGTTACCATTGTAGATAACCTGAGATGCAAAATTGGTCTTTTTCTTTTCGTTACTAACCTTCGCAATATCTTCTTCGCAGGACTGAATAAGAAAAAACATCAGCAACAAAATGAATCGTTGTGATGTTTTTAGTTTAAATATTTTTGAATAATAATCCTTCATAGATTATCAGTGTACTTTCATTAGTTGTATAGGCGCTTCGCAAACCACTTGTCAGCAAAGTTGATCCCAATCCTCAAATTTATGAAATTTTGTCGAATTAAATTGTTATCCAAGGTTCCTCTTTTTCCAAGTTCAATTCCAAGATCGATGCTGTTCATACGGTTGATTGTACTTTTCTCAAATGGAAGTGTAACACCTGCAGTGATTGCATATTTGTTGATGTTGGTTCCGTTCAACTGTAAACCTCCTTTTTCATAATAAGCACCGTAACGGTAAATAACTCTTGAGAAGTAAGAACGGAAGTTGTTGTAGTTCGGCAAATACCAACCTCCGACAGAGTATCTGTAAGAATCCTGATAGAAAATTGGCGAACCAAGGAAGTTGATGCTTTCTCCTTTTTTATAGTCTAGCTGCGCGCTCAAAAACCATTTGGTGTCTTTACCATAACCTAAACCAAGAGAAGCTTCTTGTGGAAGAAATTTCTTGTCATAATTAACTTGCTCATCTATGATTGTTTCCCCACCTTTAGTTTCACCAAGTAAGTAATAATAGGTACTGTTAGTGTAAGTATTTTTCAAGGTTCCACTGTTACCAATCGTATATGTTGCACCAACAGTCAGTTTATGATTGTTTTCCAGTTTTTTCTGATAAGTTGTCCCCAATGTAAAATTGAACGCACTTACTCTATAACTGTTAGAATAACCACTGATTAATTCTGCTCCAGTAAAAGCAGATTCCTCAATATCATACAACTTTCCAAAATAGAAATTAGATCTAAGACCTAAAGCGAATTCTGAGTTGATTTGATAAGAAAGTGCTGCCTGAACAGTATTCAAAGAACCTTCACCGTGGAAATTAGTCACTTGTGTTACTTGACTATCATCCGGTAAAGCTTGGCTTTTTACAATATCATAACTTTTAGAGCTGTAAGGCTGGAAACCCATCCCGAATTTTACTTTTCTGGAAATAGGGAAAGCTATCGATATATTAGATAGATATGTCGAATGTTTATCTGATTTTATATTATTAAAGTCAGATCTGTAATAATTATTTTCGTTTGTGCCTTCTACTTTCAAAGTGGTAAGTTCCAAGTTGGTATTCGCAGCTGGATTTCGGAAATTAAAATTATTATTAAAGTCCCAAATGTAAGCCGTGGAAATACCTCCCATTGAACTAATATCGACTGTGTTATCATATTTTACATCTCCAATTCCATAAGCTCCGTATGGCGAATTACCAATACTTTGAGCGTTCAGGAAATATCCTGCCACCAATGATGATAAAACAAAAATTCTCTTCATCCTTTAAAATTTCAATGCGCAAATATCTTAATTAATAATGAATTGCAAAAATATATTTGGGTTAAAGTTTGTTAAGTACCTTCGATAGATTAATGTTATTTTGCGATAGTTGATAAAGATTGTTAGATTACCTCATTTTTTAAAAAATTCACCGAAAAACTTCTGCCATCTGCCATCCGACTTCTAACGAAAATATTATCTTTGCGAGTATGAAATGGGAACAGATTATTGGTCAGCAATCCATCAAAAATCTTTTACAGGATAGTATTCAGGATTCTAGAGTAGGGCACGCGCAGCTTTTCGTTGGAGAAGAAGGTTTTGGTGTTTTACCTTTGGCTTTGGCGATGGCTCAGGAGATTTTTGAAAAAGAAAATCCTGCATCTGTTCATAAGGTCGAGAATCTCAATCATCTCGATTTGCATTTCAGTTTTCCGGTTTTTTCTGAGAAGAATGTTTCGCTGAGTAAACGTTTTTTCGACAATTTCAGAGAGATGGTTCTGGAAAATCCTTATTCATCGTTTGATGATTGGACGAGTTTCCTGGAATCTGAGAATAAACAGTTTTTCATTTCAGCGGACGAAGCCGAAGATATCGGACAAAGATTCAATCTGAAAAGTTTTGAAGGCGGAAGCAAAATTCTTATCGTTTGGCGAGCAGACAAAATGAACGATGCGGCAGCCAACAAAATCCTGAAGTTTCTGGAAGAACCACCTAAAAATACATTCATTATTCTTTGTGCACCAAGTACCAATGATATTTTACCAACCATTTTATCAAGATGTCAGATTGTCAATGTTCCGAGAATTAATGATGAAGATATTTTAGAAAAACTTCAAAACCATAATTCGGCAAAAGAAATTGCTTATCAGGCTCAGGGCGATTGGAATTTGGCTAAATCATTATCAGAAAATAACGAAGGTGCTTCGGAATTCGAGACTTTATTTATCCAATGGGTTCGGAATGCATTTCAGGCTAAAAAGAAACCCGAAGTTCTCCGTGAAATCGTAAAATGGGCGCGACAAATCTCCGAGTGGAATCGTGAAAAACAAATGAAATTCCTCAATTATTGTATTGAGATTTTCCGTCTGGCAATGCTTCAAAATTACGGAAATGATAATCTTGTTTATAAGAAATTGAGTGAAGGTAATTTCAACTGGCAATCTTTTTCCAAGTTCATTCACGGTGCTAATATTGTTTTTATTGTTGAGGAAATCACAGACGCCTCTTACCACATTTCCAGAAATGCCAATTCCAAAATTGTGTTGACCGATATGGGAATCAAATTGACCAGATATATTCATAAAGCTTCAAATTAGTTTTAGATTTTAAATCTGACTGTTACTTCTTAGTTTATTGTTGAATTTTAAAAATATTCTGAACACAATGAAAAAAATATTATTTCTATCCGTTATTCTATTATTGGTGAATTCTTGCAATGGACAAGAGAAAAAAGAAGTCGAGAATACGCTTAAAGTTAATACAGTCAAGACTAAACAGAAGCAGACAATTCAGGTTGATAAAATTGCACTCAACACAAGTGTAGATACAATCCTGAAAGGTTTTAATCTGGACAAAAATGACAATTATTCAACGACAGTCAATCTGAATCTGGATTATGAAGAATTCTGGTTTTCGCCGGATAATGATTTCAAGTTTAACGATTTGAATATCGGAAAAATCACAAGTTTGGTCATCTTTTACCTGAAAAAGGACAATAATGCCTTTGTTTATGAATTGGAATTGGAAAACAACAATAACTGCGAATCGTTGATAGCCGAGTTCAATAAAAAATTCGGCAAACAAACCTTTTATAAAAAACGTGAAAACACCAAAAAGAATCCACTCTTTTTAGATGAAAACGGCGAATATGAAACCGACCATATTACGGAAGAGGCGATGAAATGGAGGGATGATGTAAATAACACAACTTATTTTGTCATTTACAAAAATAATCTGGATACCAAAGAAAATAAAATATTTGTAAGTGTCATCAGCAATAGCAGTAAGAAGTTTGCAGAGTGGATAGATTACAGAAGTTTGGATATGGTTTTTCCAGAATAATTAAATTGCTATTTTTTTGATTTTCTCATCTTGTAGTTGATTAGGTTCTCAATCTACAAAACACTGTTATTAAATATTTCTCGTACTTCATTAAGTATAATTTGATTTTTCCAGTAGACATTTATTTACAATGTCTATAATTCCTTAATAAAAAATTAATCAAACAAATGTTTGATTGAATGTGTTTTTGATTTAACTTTGCGCCGTTAAAAATCAATTATGCCAACAAAAGAAGAACATATTATGATGGTTGCGGAGAAACTCTTCGCTGCCAATGGCTATAATGGGACTTCGGTGAGAGATATTGCGACCAAAGCAAAGGTTAATGTGTCTATGATTTCCTATTATTTCGGTTCAAAGGAAAACTTGATGGAGGAGCTTTTCAAGTGGAGAATGGAAGAAGGACTCAACTTTGCGAAGAATATTTTAGAAAATAATGAACTGAACGAAATTCAAAAAATTGATGCATTTATAGATAATTTCGTAAACCGAGTTCAGAGATTGAGAGATTTCTTTTTGCTTGTTCATACGCAACAAGTTATCAGTCAGAATAAAAATATTCAGAATTTTCTTAGAGCTTCGAAAATCAATTATATAGAAATCAATCAAAAGATTATAGAACAAGGTCTGGAAAAAGGAATTTTTACTAAAAAACCATCTTATCATCTTTTACAATGTACCATTTCGGGAACGATTTTCAATGCAATGCATGGCACTAAAATGTATAAGGAATATCTAAAAAAACATAATTCAGATTTCGACGAGAAACTATATGAAAATCAATATTTCCAGGAAGCATCTGACCACGTGAAAACAATTGTAAGAGCGCTGGTTGGTTACCAAGGATAATCATTACACACAACTATAACAATAATTACTAAAGTGAATAAATTTTTTGCAACAGTATTCTTAATAATGACTTTCTCTTCCATTTCCGCGCAGGAAAAAAGAGTGTTGAGTCTGGAAGAAGCTGTGAAATTGGGAATAGCAAATAGCAAAAATCTAAAAATAGATCAAGCTAAAATAGAAGAATCTACGGCCAATCTTTTGGCAGCGAAAAACAGGCAGTTACCGGAACTGACGGTTTCGGGAAGTTATTTGTATTTGCCTTTGGAACCGAATGTAGATCTGAAAATTCCAGGAATGTCAGGAGGCGGACCAAAAGTAAGCAATGTGCTTTATGGCTCAGCAAATCTATCGGTTCCAATCTACTCGGGAGGAAGAATCAAATACGGAATCAAATCTGCAGAATATCTTGTAGAAGCTTCTAAACTAACATCTGAAAACGACAAGAACGCGATTGCTTACAATATTTCTCAGGCTTACAATAACCTTTTCAAGGCGAATGAAGTGGTGAAATTGCTGAAAGAGAATTTGGCATCTTCACAGAAAAGAGATCAATCTTTCATCAAATTAGAAAACAATGGCGTCATCGCAAGAAATGACCGTTTGAAAGCGCAACTTCAGACTTCTAACATCGAATTACAGTTGATGGAAGCGGAGAACAATTACAGCATTGCCAACATCAATATGGATTTACTTCTTGGACTTCCTGACAATACAGAAATCGAAGTTGATTCTAATTATATAGGAGAAGATGACCTTGCAAAACCGGATGATTATTATCTGAATTTGGCCAGAGAAAGCAGAAATGATTTGAAAGCTTTGGATTATCAAAGAAAAGCAGCAGCACTTGGAACCAAATCTGCAAAAGCAGAAAACCTTCCTTCATTAGCCTTCACAGGTGGTTACGTTGCAGCTGATATTCCGAAACTTTTAACGATTACAAATGCTGTGAATGTAGGAGTTGGAATTCAATATAATCTTTCTAATATCTGGAAAAAGAATTCAAGTTTGATGCAATCTAAAGCTAGAGAACAGGAATTGGCAGCAAACAATGATTTGTTAAATGATAATGTGACTTTGGAAGTAAAACGTGATTATCAGAATGACCTCTATGCGCACAAGAAAATCGATGTTTATCAAAGTGCATTAGAGCAAGCGGAAGAAAATTACAGAATTACACTTAATAAATATAACAACGGTCTGGAAACCATTACCAACCTTCTGGATGCTGACACGGCAAGAATCACAGCGAACGTGAATGTGGTTACCTCTAAAGCAGACGCCGCACTAGCTCACAAAAAATTATTACAAACTACAGGAATTATTAATCAATAATAATCGATTAATGATAAAAAGAACTTTAAACTTAGAACAAAAAACTTTAAACAAATAAAATGGCACAAGACAATATAAAATTCGAACAAGGAGAAATCCCTGCAAAAAAGAAAAAAAGCCCTGTATTCTACGTTATCGTTGCGGTTGCAGTTTTGGGAGCAGCTTTCTTTGGTGTTAGAGAATACCAATACAGTCAGGCTCACGAAGAAACGGACGATGCACAAATCGCAGCAGACGTAAGTCCAGTAATTTCTAAAATATCAGGCTACGTTGCAGAAGTAAAAGTTAAGGACAATCAGTTCGTGAAAAAAGGAGATACGCTTGTTGTTCTTGATAACAGAGACCAGAAAATGGCTTTGGAACAGGCAGAAGCAGCTTTAGGAACGGCTCAAAGCAATGTAGCATCCGCCCATGCTGGTTCGGAAGCAGCAAAAACAGGAATCGGTAATTCCAGAGCGGCAGTTCAAACGGCTAATGCGCAAATCGAAGCAGCAAAAGTGAATGTCTGGAGAACAGAGCAGGATATGAAAAGATATTCGGAATTGGTAAAAGACCACACCATTACGCAGCAACAATATGAGCAGGCATCTGCAGCTTATCAAACCGCTCAGAAACAACTTCAGGTTTTGATTGACCAAAAGAATCAGGCTAATGTTCAGACCGGAGTTGTTACATCTCAATCTAATGCAACCTATCAAAATGTCGGTATCGCCAATTCTCAATTAAAACAAAGACAAGTGGATGTAGATAATGCAAAACTGAATCTTTCTTACACGGTGATTACAGCTAAAGAAAATGGTTATGTTTCTAAAATTCCTGTTCAGGTAGGGCAGTTTATCCAAGCCGGTTCACAATTGTTCAGTGTAGTTTTGAGCAACCAAAAATGGGTTGTAGCGAATTATAAAGAAACTCAGGTTGAGAAAATGGTGGAAGGTCAGAAAGTAGAAATCGAAATCGATGCTTATCCTGACCAAAAATTCCAGGGAACTATCAGTTCATTCTCTCCGGCTACAGGTTCTGCATTTGCATTGCTTCCTCCGGATAACGCAAGTGGAAACTTCGTGAAAGTAGTTCAGAGATTGCCTATTAAGATTACGTTTGACAATCTTAACGAAGATATTATGAAAAAACTTCGTGTTGGGATGAACGTTCAAACTGTGGTTTCATTAAAATAAAAACAAGGAAGTCGGAAAAGGGAAGCACGAAGTTTTAACCTTCTGCCACCTGATATCTGACTTCCAACACAAAATTATGCAAGACGATTCATTAGTAGAATACGGATTTCGCAGAACCATTATTACCATCACGGCGATTATGTGTGCGCTTCTTGAGATTGTGGACTCCACCATCGTGAATGTGGCACTTAACGAGATGAAGGGTAACCTTGGTGCAACACTTTCTGAAGTAGGTTGGGTAATCACGGCTTATGCCATTGGTAACGTGATTATCGTTCCAATGACGAGTTGGCTTTCCCAACAGTTCGGGCGTAGAAATTACTTTGCGGTATCCATTATCATATTCACGATTTTTTCTTTTCTCTGTGGTAATGCGACCAATATTTGGGAACTGGTATTTTTCCGTTTGTGTCAAGGGATTGGTGGTGGAGCACTTTTGGTAACTTCACAAACCATTATCACCGAATCTTATCCTGTTGAAAAAAGAAGTATGGCTCAGGCTATCTACGGATTGGGCGTGATTATCGGGCCAACGCTTGGTCCGCCATTGGGAGGTTATATTGTTGACAATTACAGCTGGCCTTATATCTTTTATATCAATATTCCGTTGGGAATTATTGCGACATTATTAACATTACAATTTGTGAAAAGTCCGCGATATTCCGAGAAGCGTTCGGCTTCCGATGTCGATTGGATTGGGATTGGATTATTAGCAGCGTTTGTGGGTTCTTTACAATACATTTTGGAAAGAGGCCACGAGGACGATTGGTTTGCCAGTAAAGCCATTGTAGTATTGACGATTACTGCTGTTGTAGGATTTATATTATTTATTTGGCGAGAACTCACCTTCAAGTATCCGATTGTGGAACTTCGTGTCCTCAAGAACGGAAATCTTAGAATTGGAACCGTGATGTCATTCATTTTAGGATTCGGTTTATATGGTTCAACGTTTATCGTTCCGCTTTATACACAAAGTATTTTGGGATGGACGGCATTACAATCCGGAGCATTAATGATTCCTGCTGCATTGACGACCGCTTTTATGATGCCGATCATAGGTCAATTGTTGACCAGAGGTGCCAAGCAGCAGATATTGGTAGCATTAGGCTTATTCATCTTCTTCGTTTACAGTTTTTGGGGATATAAAATCCTGACGCCAGACACCGGCAAAGATGCCTTCTTCTGGATGCTGATTGTAAGAGGAATGGGATTAGGTCTACTATTCATCCCGATTACATCGTTATCGCTGAGTACGCTCAAAGGCCCCGAGATTGGGCAAGGTGCTGCTTTTACAGGGATGATGCGTCAGTTAGGAGGTTCATTCGGAATCGCTGCAATTACAACTTTCATTGCCAACAAGAGTGAATTGTACAGAAGCAATCTGGTGTCGCACCTGGATGTCAACGATTTTGATGTTCAACAGAGGGTTGCAGCCCTCAAAGCCACCTTCATCGCCAAAGGTTACACACCAGACAGAGCGCTGAACGCTGCTTATCAAATGCTGGACTTCTCGGTGACCAAACAGGCAACAGTATTATCTTATATGGATGTTTTCCTTTATTTGGGATTGATGTTTTTGATATGTATTCCCTTTGTGCTCTTCGTAAGAGAACGAAAAGGCAAAGGCGAGAAAATCGACCTGAGCGCAGCTCATTAATTTATTTTTTTAGTTATTTGTTAGAAACTCAGAATCTTGATTGGTTCTGAGTTTTTTTTGGCATTGATTTTAATGGTAGTTGAATTGTCAATCCATTCAAAATCAAAGTTATGATGCCATTACTATCCCAAATATTGCACCTTTTCATCATTGCGATTCCCGTTGCCTGCATCGCTTGGACAGTAACCCATGAGGAGATTTTCCGAGAACCAAGAGAATATTGCCAAAAAATCTGTGGTAGTACAGAATCTATTACGAAGCGGAAATTCTTCTATCTTTTCACCTGTGAGTATTGTTTCAGCCATTATATTAGCATTATATTTTTGATTATTACACAATTTCAATTGCTGTACGATGGCTGGCGTGGCTATCTGTTAGCATTTTTTTCCTTGGTATGGATTGCCAACTGGTATATGAGCCTGTTTGGATATTTAAGACAAAGCCTGAAAGTCGAAAAAATAGAGGCTAAGATGAAAGATGAGAATCTCAAAGAAATGACTGGTGATAAATAAACTTTCAGCCAAAGGATCTTTGCCCGTCCGAGTAAAGAGTTTTTGTTCGCTCGGGTAAAGGTGTTTTGCTCGCTCGAATAAAGATGTTTTGTCCGCCTGGCTAAAGATATTCCCTCAAAATGTCTTAAACCCTCAAGCGCTACAACCAAATCAAATCCATTTGAGTTTTGAAGCCAATGTACAAGCTTCGGTAGTATTAGAAACCCGCATCTTTTCAAGGATGTTTTGTCTGTGTCGATTCACCGTATTAATGCTGATAAAGAGAACATCCGCAATTTCCTTACTCTTTTTTCCGGACTGAATCATCTTCAGAATTTCCTTTTCACGGGCAGACAGAAAATTAGAATTCTCAACTTCGGTCTGCTGAATAATGCTGCCGTCTGTAGTGTTGATGATCATTCCTGTATAATCTGAGGAAGGCAGAAAATCGAAATGATAAAGACAAAGTGCCAGTTCCACATTGTTATGAAGGTCGTCCGAGAAATAAAACATCTTATGGATCAAAGATTTTGGACTGTCTGATAATCTCAGTTTGCTAATCACACAAAAATCTTTTCTTTTTTCAAACGGAACTGTTTTAATAAACTGAAAGAATTGAAGCTCCAGAATATGCTTCTGCAAAACATCATCTGCTTCCAAAATATTAAACAATTCATCTTCCCAGATACTTTCGATTTCAAGATTATTTTTATTCTGAAATATATTTAATTCGTCTGCAATCTTTCCGGAATAGACATAGCTTTTGTTATTTTTGAGGTCACTCAGAATCGCGATTCCGTTTTCTAGTTCCACAAAGTTCTGAGCCATTATCTGACATTGTTCCAACTGTAATTGCTCCGTTTCGGTTTGAGAGACAAAGTTTTGTTTTAACAATTTTTCGTTGAGGTCAGATTGGATGGGTTTCATTTAGATTACTTAATTTCTCTAGCTTTTTGAAATGTCTCTTCGATATTTTGTGTCAAAATTTCAGGAACGTAATTTTCTCTTGGTATTCCGCCAATATGATATAATCTTTCTGTCGGAAACTGAAATCCTATTTTGGTTTCTGTCATTTGAAAGTTGGAGATAGCACCAAGTAGACCAGCCATTTTAGTTCCGATAATTTTGGCTCTTTTCATACCATCAAAACCAATTGCCATTCCTTCGCCCATACTTCCTGTCCAGTGTCCTACCAGAATATACACGTTTCCACTATAAATTGTTTTGCGTGGTGTCACATATTCTACCCAATGTCTTTTCGTTTCGAATTCTTTTTCATCAAACTCGTGAACCTGAAAGGGTAAAACTTGGCTTGTGAATCTTCCCATTATTGCTCTTGCAACAGTAGAATTACCACCACTAGGGGTTTCCGTTAAATCAATAATCAGATTTTTAGATTGAAAAAAGTTGTCTAATGTTTTATCAAATTCTGTAATGAGATTACTATTTCCTAAAGAATTATTGATTTTGATATAGACAGTAGTGTCATTCAGAGCTTTGCTGAATAGTAGTTCATTACTGTTTCCATAGGTAATGGGAAAAAAAGTTTTCGATTTTCCGTTCTCGACAACTGTAATTTCTCTTTTAATATCGTGAGTTCCTGCAAATAGCATATCAATGGCATATTGATACATCTTTTGGTTATGTTGGGTTGTAAATTTTGGTAAGAACTTTTTTAACTGTTCATCAATAGTTTTTCCGTTGAAAGCATTAACTTCCATTCCGACTTTTAAACCTGCCAAATCAGCCCCAAAACCTTTTCTTAAATCCTTAATAATATATTTATTTCCGACTTTCTCTATATACAAATCCAATCCAGAAGGAACTAATCTGTTGGAAGTTGTGAGATTGGTATTAAGAGATGAATGTCCATTATACAATTCATTCAAAACCTTTTCAAGAAATGCAATGAATTCGCTGTCATTAGAAATTTTGGCAGATTGAGGTTCATAAATTTCCTTGACTTTTTTCCAGTCAATATTTTGCTGGTCCAGATAAGCGTAATTCTCATTGATTTCAGACCAAAATTCATTAAAATCTTTTTGATATTTGGTTTGTGCAAAGGTAAAGTTGCTTATAAGAAACACTACAACTGTGAAAATGAATTTGAAAATTCTGTTGAATGAGTTCATTAGTTATTTTATTTGAATACAAAAATGGTTATTTATCAGTATTGATAATTCAGGCTAATGAATATAAATTTGCGCTGTTAATATGTCAAAAATACAATGAATAATCTGAACGAAAAAGAGAAAATGCTCTCCGGCGAATTATATGATGCGAATGATGCAGCATTGGTAGAGGAAAGACAGAGAAGCAAGGATTTGTGTTTCCGTTACAATCAGACTCAGCCTTCCAAAATGAAAGAGCGAAAAGGTATTATCAAAACGCTATTCGGCAAAACAGAGAAAATGTTCCTGGTAGAGCAGCCTTTTTATTGTGATTATGGATACAACATAGAAATCGGTGAAAACTTCTATACCAATGTCAATGTCGTGATTCTCGATTGTGCCAAGGTCACTTTCGGTGACAATGTGTTCATTGCACCCAACTGTGGATTCTATACTGTGAATCATCCTCTTGATGTAGAAACCAGAAACACAGGACTGGAATATGCAAAACCTATCACCGTCGGAAATAATGTTTGGATTGGCGCTGGGTGTAGTATTCTTCCTGGCGTTACTATCGGCGATAATGTCGTCATTGGCGCAGGAAGCGTCGTAGTAAAAGATATTCCTTCAAATGTTTTAGCTGTGGGAAATCCTTGTAAAGTCATTAAAGAAATATAATTAAACTATGAAAAATATATTCGTTATTACCACATTATTCTTCTCATTTTTTGGAGGAATGAAAGCACAATCCCTGGAAAAAATGACCTGGTTCAATGAGCCTTCGCAATGGGAAATCAAAGATAAAAAACTCACAATGGCCGTCACACCACAAAGTGATTATTGGAGAATTTCGCATTATGGTTTCACTGTTGATGATGCACCTTTTTATTACTCCACTTATGGTGGAGAATTTGAAACCAAAGTCAAAATCATAGGTGATTACAAAGCCCGTTTTGACCAGATGGGACTGATGCTCAGAATTGATGAGCAAAATTATATCAAAGCAGGCGTAGAATTCGTGGATGGAAAATTCAATCTAAGTACTGTTGTGACTCACAAAACCAGTGATTGGAGTGTGATTGTTCTCGAGAAAACGCCGCCATTTGTCTGGATAAAGGCAGTAAGAAGATTGGATGCTGTGGAGATTTTCTATTCATTCGATGATAAAGATTATGTAATGATGCGAAATGCTTATTTGCAGGACAACATACCAGTCCAAGTCGGTTTTATGGCAGCAAGTCCAGACGGAAACGGCTTCAAAGCGACTTTCGAAAACTTCTCTGTAAAACATTTACCAGACCAGCGAAGATTGGAATGGCTGAAGAAAAATCAGAATTGATTTATAATATTTATTAGTTAAAGTAAAAAGGTATTTAGATAATTCTGAATACCTTTTTTAATATGGTTTCATAATCTGATGGCCTGGCAAATATGCTTCGAGCTTTATGAATTTTTTTTTGTCTAAAGATTAAAATTGATAAGCATTGATTTTATCATCATTCATCAATTGTTGAATAAGCGCTTCGTGATTTGTGTTTTTCCCAGTCAGCTTCCAAGTGGTGGCAAGGCTTCCCGTAGTAAATTGCTGTTTGATAATGAGAAACTTCAAATGATGATTTTTAAACATCGCTTCACAATATCGAAAATCATCCTTTGAACTTGTTACAATACGATATTCCCGAATTTTATGCCGATTGTCAATGTAATCTTGAAGATAAGTCAAGAGGCTGAGAATCAATAAAACCAGAACAGTTCCCAAAAGAGCTAGAGCAATGTGACCGGAACCAATAGCCATTCCAAGAGAAGCAGTTGCCCAGATCGTTGTGGCGGTCGTAATACCTCCAATCTTATTGTCGTCTTTGAAAATAACACCAGCACCAAGGAAACCAATTCCGGTGATGATATTGGCCGCAAGTCTGTCAGGATTTTCCATTCCGATTTTGATGGAAAGAATAGTAAATAAACAAGACCCAAAACTTACCAAGATAAAGGTTCTTAGACCAGCAGATTTATTACGATATTCCCTTTCTGCGCCAATAATAAGACCAATAAAAACCGAGAAGATTATTAATAAAAGGTCATTTTGCAAGGCAAACATTTCTAATAATTTCATAGAAAAATATTGATTAAAATTAAGAAAAATGTTAATAGTATGACTCTTTTATATCAACCTTCTTGTTCTAATCAAATAATTCAAGTACTTTTCTCCGTGTTGTCTATAGAGAAATTCTTCTTCCAATCTTATCTGAATCTGAATCAACACATAACCCAGAATCAAAAACAATAGAGAAACCGCATTTGGTGTAAGAAAGAAAAGACCGACCAAACTTACAACCATTCCAAAAAAAATAGGATTTCTGGAAACAGAGAATAATCCGGAAGTTACCAATTCAGTTTCCATATCGTTATCAATCCCAATTCTCCAAGAATTCTTCATTTGATTCTGAGCAACAATCGTCCAAATCAAAGACAACAACATCAATGTTAATCCAACAAATATCAGCAATTCGACATCAAGAAAATAAATAGGAAGAAAAGAACTTTCCGACAAAAATGGAAACAAAACAATATAGACGAAAATCCCAGCCAAACAAAGTTTAAAATAGTTTCCGACCAGCGCATAAGCACTTTCATCATGAGGTAAAACCAAAGGATTTTTCTTGATTCTTCTGGCAACAATAATCGTTTTCGCAACAAAAGAAATTCCGAAAAACAAAATAAAATAAACGGGTAAAAAGATTTTGATAAATAATTCCATAGCTGATTTTTCTGCGAAATTACAGCTGTGGAAAGTGCAATACTATTGCAAAGTTTCGGTAAGGCAGTTTTCACAAATCCCTTTCGCAAAAAACCGAACTTCATCTATTCGGAAACTAAGATTTGGGTTTTCTGCAAACGTCACATTCTCTTTTACAGGTCGTCTGTTTACAGATTTTGCAGTAGAAATGCAAATGTCTGTCGCTGTGCGTATTTTCGTTGCAATCGTCCTCGCAAAGGCGATATTTCGTCGTGTTATTTTCTTGAATACTATGTACAATTCCTTTCTCCTCAAACGTCTTCAGCGTTCTGTAAATCGTGATTCTATCGGCATTTTCAAACTGATTTTCAATCTCCGACAAAGACAAAGCCACATTCTGAGAATCCAAAAAAGCATACACCAAAATCCGCATACTAGTCGGTTTGGTATTCTTGCTCACCAGTTTATTTTCAATCTCATTTCTCATCAGGAAATTAATTTTTAGGAGCCGGGAACCTGCTTTCCGTTACAATTCCTCGCTCGGTCGACTCCGCTTTGGTCCGTCGCCTCACTGCGGGATTTCCACTGCAATCAGGGCTAGGGATTTGTACCTTTTTTCAACATTTAATATAATAAACAAAGTTTGTCCATTGAATCAAAAGTCTTTAATCTTTTCTCTTTATTCTTGTTTCTTTTTTTATCCAATCAAATCCAGAAACTGCTGTTCATCCAGAATCGTAATAGTCCCGATGTCCTGCGCTTTTTTCAGTTTACTTCCTGCTTTTTCGCCAACCACCAGGTAGTTGAGGTTTTTTGAAACCGCGGAGATATTTTTCCCGTTGTGTTTTTCCACCATTTCTTCCGCTTGTTCCCTTGTGAAAAGTGACAGTTTTCCTGTGAAAAGAAAAGTTTTTCCTTCCAGAACATTAGACAAAACTTCGTTAGTATTTTCTCCTTTTTCTAACTGAACACCGTAAGATTTCAAACGTTCAATCATCAGGATATTTTCAGAATTCTGGAAAAAATCAGTGATGCTGACTGCGATTTTCATCCCGATATCTTCAACCTGACAAAGTTCTTCCAAAGTCGCATTTTTCAATTCGTCAATCGTATTGAAATTCTTCACGAGTTTCTTCGCAACCGTTTCTCCAACGTGTTTGATTCCGATGCCGTAAAGTACTTTTTCAAACGGAATATCCTTGGATTTTTCAATTCCATCCAATATATTCTGCGCCGATTTTTCAGCCATTCTTTCGAGCGGAAGAAGTTGGTCTTTTTTGAGCGTATAAAAATCAGCAGGATTTTCAATCAGTTTTGCATTATAAAGCTGTTCAATGGTTTCGCCACCAAGATTCTCGATATTCAAAGCTTTTCTGGAAACGTAATGAATCATTCTTCCTACAACTTGTGGTGGACAATGCAGCTCATTCGGACAAAAATGAATCGCCTGGTCTTCGATTTTTATCAGTTCAGTTCCACATTCCGGACAATTTTTGATGTATTCGATTGGCGTTTGGAGAAGTGTTCTTTTCTCCGTATTCACACCAACAATCTTCGGGATAATTTCGCCACCTTTTTCCACATACACAAAATCGTGTTCGTGCAAATCCAGTTTTTTGATAATATCTTCGTTGTGAAGTGACGCACGTTTTACCGTTGTTCCGGCTAACAAAACAGGTTTCAGATTCGCAACAGGTGTTATTGCCCCGGTTCTTCCGACCTGATAAGCCACGCTCAGCAGCTGAGTTTCCACTTTCTCTGCCTTGAATTTATAAGCCATTGCCCAACGTGGCGATTTGGCTGTGAAACCTAATTGTCTTTGTTGTTTTAGCGAATTGACTTTCAAAACAATCCCGTCGATTTCGAAAGGTAATTTGTGTCTTTCCGTATCCCAAAACGTGATGAATTCCTTCACTTCATTCATTGTTTTACACAATTTCGCCTGGTCTTCTGAAACGCGGAACCCCCAGTTTTTAGCTTTTGCCAAGATGTCCCAATGTGAATCTGCCGGAAATTCATTCGAAATATATTGATACAAAACCGCAGATAATCCACGTTTTCTTACTTCTCCGGAATCCTGCATTTTCAAACTCCCGCTGGCGGTATTTCTCGGATTCATAAACAAATCCAAACCTTCTTCTTCACGACTTTTATTGATTTTATCAAAGTTTTTTCTCGTCAGATAAATTTCGCCTCGGATAAAAAATCGGTTAGGAAAATCACCTTTCAAAGTCAGGGGAACATCAGAAATCGTTCTGACATTGTTGGTGATTTCATCACCTTGGAAACCGTCGCCACGTGTTACAGCCTGTGACAGTTTTCCGTTTTCATAAAGAATAGAGATTGATGCGCCGTCATATTTCAATTCAGCTACAAATTCTACAGGTTCATCAATCGTTTTGATGATTCGTTTTTCCCAGTCTTCAAGGTCGTCAAAATCATAAGAATTGTCGAGAGAATACATTCTGTATTGATGCTGAACCGTTGGGAAATGCTTTGTGATTCCGCCTCCAACTCGCAAAGTAGGAGAGTTAGCATCAAAAAACTCAGGATGCGTCGTTTCCAGCTCCTGAAGCTCTTTCAGTTTTTCATCGAATTCAAAATCAGAAATTGTATTGTTATCAAGGACATAATAGTTGTAATTATGCTGATGAAGTTCTTCTCTCAGGGATTCTATCTTTTGCTGAATGTTTTCGGACATTTGGGAAATTATTTAAAGCAAAAATAACCAAAACAACAAAGTTTACAACCAAGAAAGTTATAAATTTAGATAGTTTGAGAATCTAATTGATTATCCTTCGATAACCTCAGTGTGACAACTCTAATACTAACTGTTGTCACATTGAGCTTGTCGAAATGTTTAAGAGCTGTCAGGCTGAGGCTCTCGAAGCCTTAATAATAATAATTGACTAAATTAGTCATCCTAAAAATTGAAAAATGAAGAAAGTATTTTGTAGTTTAACCCTTGTCACGACTATGTTTATCAACGCTCAAACCCAAATCATCGCCCACCGAGGTTTCTGGAATACAGACCCAAAAACTAGTGAAAACTCTATCAAAGCTTTAGAAAATGCTCAAAAATTAAAAATTTATGGTTCCGAATTCGATATTCATATGACCAAGGACGGGAAGTTGGTCATCAATCACGATGAGCATCACGGGACAATGGAAATCTCAGAAACCAATTTTTCTGATTTGAGAAAATTGAAATTATCCAACGGAGAAAAGCTTCCAGCTTTAAAAGATTACCTAAAACAAGGAAAAAAAGATGCTTCCGTCAAATTAATTATCGAAATCAAACCAACCAAATCCAAAGAACGTGAAAACGAAATCGTTACCAAAGTTCTGAAAACCGTAAAAGAACTCGGACTTGACAACCAAAGCGATTACATCTCGTTCAGCCTTAATATTTGTAAAGAAATCAAGAAACAAAATCCGTCTGCAAAAGTCCAGTATCTGGAAGGAAATCTTTCGCCACAGCAAATCAAAGCAGAAGGTTTGGACGGATTGGATTATCATTACAGCGTTTTCGAGAAAAACCCGACTTGGATTTCGGAAGCCAATGCGCTTGGATTGATTACCAATTCCTGGACTGTGAATGATATCAATGTTTACGAAGAACTCAAAAATCAAGGAATCAATTTTATTACAACTAATATTCCTGACCAATTGAAAGACAAATAATTTTATCGCAAAGTCGCAAAATATTACAATTCAAATCTTCTAAAGTCGCCAAGTTTTTCTTTGCGACTTTTTTATTTTTCTACAATTAATTCAAATTGCGCCTTTGCGATTAATTATATTTCCAATCGAATTCCTCAATGATAAACTTGTATTAAATCATAAGACTTTATTCGGATTTTAAACGTGTGTTTGGTAAATTTGCACCTTCAAATTTTATATATCAGATTATGAATCTTAAAGGTAAAAATGCCATTATCACAGGCGGAGGAAGAGGACTTGGAAAAGCTGTAGCTCAGATTCTTGCCAACGAAGGTGCGAATGTTGGTATCACAGGAAGAAACGAAAATTATCTTAAAATAGCAGCTAACGAACTGAGACAAACCGGCGTGAAAGTAGCTTACGCCGTTTTCAGTGTTGATAACGAATTGGAAGTAAAAGCAGGAATCGAAGCTTTGGCCAACGAATTAGGCGGAATCGATATTTTGGTCAACAATGCAGGAATCGGTGACTTCGGAAGCATCGAGGAAATGCCGTCTGAAACCTGGGAGCAGGTTATCAAAACCAATCTTTTCGGCGTTTATTACACAGCCAAAGCGGTTTATCCGTTTTTGAAGGAAAAAGGACAAGGTGATGTTATCAATGTCGCTTCCACAGCGGGATTGAAAGGTGGACCAAATATGTCTGCTTATGCGGCTTCCAAAGCGGCTGTCGTTTCTCTTTCGCAGTCGATGATGGCAGAATGGAGAAAGCAGAATATCCGTGTGATTACGTTGACACCAAGTACAATTGCTTCTGATATGAGCATCAATGGCGGTTTGACAGATGGTAATCCGGACAAAGTTCTTCAGCCGGAAGATTTCGCAGAATGGGTAAGAGATATCCTGAAAATGAACAGACGTGCATTAATTGCGAACGGTTCTATTTTCTCGACTAATCCATAAAATAATAATTGGGGCAGCTTAATCCGCCTTCCGCTCCCGCTCTTTTCACTCCACTTCGTTGCGTAAAAAGGAGCTCCTCTCAAGTCGGGCTGCAGCTTCGCAGAAAAAGACGATTGGTCATCCATACAATATTTGTCATTCCGTAGGAATCTAAACATTGCTTAGAATTCTATAGAATGACAATTTTTATTTCGTGTTATATCTGCAAAATCCGCTTTATCTGCGAGATATTTCAAAACTCAAAAGTGTTGTAAATTCTATATTTAATTAGGTTTACAATCAATGACTTTTTAGTCATAATTCTTACCTTTATCGGAATCAAATAAAAAAATATGAAGAGAAACTCATTTTTAGCAATGTCAGCTGTTTTCTTTGCAGCTCAAATCACTTTAGTCAACGCTCAAACCAAATCCGAGGAAAAACTCAATCCAATTGTTCAAAGTTTTGTCAATGAAGTCAATAACAATTCCCAATTGGAAGATATGGCTTACGAACTTCTAGACGGCATCGGACCGCGTCTTGTTGGAACGCCCGAAATGTTAGCCGCTAACAATTACACAGCCGATAAATTGAAATCTTGGGGAATCGAAGCTAATCTTCAGCAATTCGGAACGTGGAAAGGCTGGCAGCGCGGAACAACACACGTAGATTTGGTTTATCCAAGAACTAAAACATTATCAGCAACACAATTGGCGTGGAGTCCGGCAACCAAAAAAGCGGTAGAAGCAGAAGTGGTAATTCTTCCGAAAGTATCTTCCAAAGCTGAGTTTGATAAATGGCTACCTTCTGCAAAAGGAAAAATCGTTCTGATGGCACAATATCAGAAAATCGGTCGTTCTGATGAACAGATTAAAGAATTTGCAACGTCAGAATTATACGAAAAACTGAAAGCTGAAAAAGAGCAGGCAAGAAAAGATTTCGCAGATTATATCAAGGCTATCGGTTATGACAATACCACTTTGCCAGAAGCTCTTGAAAAAGCCGGAGCCGCAGGAATTGCCATTTCCAACTGGACAGGAATTCACAGTACCAATCGTGTTTTCGGAGCTAAAACCAAATCAATTCCAATGTTTGATATTGATTTAGAAGATTACGGAATGCTGTACAGAATGGCAGAAAAGGGCGCAAAACCGAGAATCAAAGTGGATGCACAATCCAAAGTGCTTCCGGAAGCCAAATCCTTCAACACCATCGGAATGATAAAAGGTTCAGAAAAACCTAATGAATATGTGATTCTCTCCGCACATCTCGATTCTTGGGATGGCGCGCAAGGTGCTACTGACAACGGAACAGGAACTTTGACAATGCTGGAAACAATGAGAATCCTTAAAAAATATTATCCAAATCCAAAGCGTACCATTGTTGTTGGACTTTGGGGAAGTGAAGAGCAAGGACTGAATGGTTCAAGAGGTTTCGTTGCTGATAATCCTGAAATCATCAAAGGCGTGCAGGCAGTTTTCAATCAGGATAACGGAACGGGTAGAGTGGTGGATATCAGCGGGCAGGGTTTCAAAGATTCTTATGCCTACATCGGAAGATGGCTGGATGCAGCACCTAAAAAAGTAAAAGACCAGATCAAATCCACCTTTCCGGGAATGCCTGGCGGTGGCGGTTCTGACCACGCTTCGTTTGTCGCTGCGGGAGTTCCGGGATTTTCTTTGAGTTCGCTTAACTGGGGTTACTTCGGTTACACTTGGCACACGACGAAAGATACTTATGACAAAATCGTTTTTGATGAATTGAAGAATAATGTGATTCTGACTGCAACTTTAGCTTATATGGCTTCGGAAGACCTAGAATTTGTGAGCAGAGAAAAGCGTGTAATGCCGAATGATGACAAAGGTACTGCTGTAAAATGGCCGGAACAAAGAGAACCGAAAAGAAGCAGTAAGGATTATTAATTGTACAAGTAAAAAGCGTCTCATTTATGAAACGCTTTTATTTATGATATCAGTATCCTTTTAATTCGCTAATATGAGTTTCAGAATATTTGTATGATTTTCTGCAAACAATGGTTTACCTTCATATTTTGGTGTTTGATTGGCATTATAAACAAATCACTCCAATGTATACGGAATATATATTCAAAAATCATAATATCTGCTATTCTTAAATATGAAAACGGTTTCAGTCTTAAAAATATAATATCTATTCTGTGTGTGGATCCAAATGTCATCATTTAATGTTTTGTCAGGAACACCATAAATATCATTACGCTGTTCTTGACTGATGAAGATATTCCCTTACCAAAGCATCTATTTTCTGTATTTGTTTGTTCATAGTTAAAGTTTAATAATTCGTATTGCAGTTCACATTTATTAGGATAAGGCAATATTGGATGATAAAAAGGCCAGACAGAAAAAAAATAGACAATGATAAAATCTAGTTTTTAAAAAACTGCCCGGCCAAAAAACTTGCAGGAAAAGATCCCGCAAGCAAAACACTTCGTTAGGATTCTTTTATAAATCAGAGATTATTATTTCCAGTAATTCCCATTGGTGCATTACCGTTTGCTATGCTTTCCGGCCAGCCGGAAAGCCCGATGTGTACTTTACTGAAAAATTCAGTAAGATCATTTGTGTTTGTGCCGCAAAGAGAGTAATAAATGACATACAGCCCAAAAAAAACTATACCATATATGTACCTCAAGTGAATTTTGGGACATATAAAAACTTGTAATCGGTTGTGTGTTTTTATAATTCTAAATGAAAATGTTGTGTTAATGAAGATAAAAAAACCTTTATGGATTAGGGTTTAAGCCTCATAGGTATCTAAGTGGTATATGTAAATTGATTGTTTTATATTATAATTACAATAAGAAAATGGTTTCCATATATACAATCCAGTAAAGATGTACTGAATATTGATGGAGCATCTATTATTACCAATGTGGAAATTTATGATGTCTCAGGTCAGAAAGTTCTGATATCAAAGATCTGAAAAGCAAGCAGCTTAATGTCAATAAGCTTCCGAAAGAAACTTATTTGCTTAAAGTTTTATTTGACGGGCAAAAACACACCTTAAAAATTATTAAAGAATAAAAAACAGGCTTCATTTTAATGAAGCCTGTTTTTTACAGTTTATCAATCCAGATATAGATAATATCTTCATCAGAAGGGATATTCAGTCTTTTTCTTAAACGGTTTTTCCGGTTTTGAACAGATTTAATTGCAGTGAATGTATAAGTAACAATTTCTTTTGTTGAAAAATTCAACTTGAGAGGTGCGGTGACCAAATGGCAGGATGTGAGAGAGCCGAAAAGAAGCAGTAAAGATTATTAATAGAGTTTGAGATTTAGAATTAAATTATATAAAGCGGTTTTACAATAGTAGAATCGCTTTTTTACTTTAATGAATTCTTCCTTTTCAAAACTTTACCTCGCGGTTCATTCCCTTCATAAAGCGCAATGTCTGAGTGTAGAAATTGTGCAGCTGCCGCAGAATCTTCAACTTTGACTGAGCTTCTTTCTATCATTTCTGCTTCGAATTGTTTTAGCACACTTTCTCTGATTCCTCTTGATTTCCAATCAGATTTTGGTTGGCATTGTTTCGAAATGATTCGAGCCAAACATAAAGCATCCAGCAAAGCCTGATTGGCGCCTTGCCCTTTGAACGGACTCATTGGATGAGCAGCGTCACCGATTAAGGTAGCTTTTCCTGCATTTAGTAATAAATCAGGATTGAGTAACTCTCGGTCATAAACCGGGTATCCGGAAACTTGACTGGCTAGAGTGGCCTCCATAATTTGAGGAATAGGAGCGTGCCATTGCGTACGTTTGATAGCTTCTTCTTTTAAAGCTTCAGAACCTTTTGAACTTAATTCTTTAGCTTCTTCCTCAGACATTGGGAAACTTAGTTGCCACATCACAGACTCAGAATTGAAAGGCATCATATAAATCCGTTCATTCCCATTGGCAGTTTGAAAAACAGTTGCCGAATCAAGCAAATGATTGTCACTACTATCTAAAGAACTTAAAGGACAAATCCCTAAAATCACAATACAGCGAAGATAACGTAAAGGTGAATTTTCTTCGCCAATTAAGATGTTACGAACTGCACTTCTGATACCGTCAGCTCCGACAATCAAATCGGCTTTTTCAGTTTTCAATTTGCCATTGACCTGTAAGTTAAGGTCTAATTGCCCGTCATTGTTTTCATTAAAATTAATGAGTTGATGTCCCCATTTTATAGCATCATTGCCTCCTAATTGTTGAATCAATGTGGAGCGCAAGGCTTGTCTGGCGATGTGGATGTTGGTTTTTTTAGGGCCGGCTTTTTTGGAGTTTGCCATCCACTTTCGCATTCCCCATTCGGCAATCACAGTTCCGTCAGGTTTATACACCAAATGTCTTGTAGAAATCACACCTTGTTCCAGATTAGAAATCCCGAACCCATCTATCACTTTGCTGGCTTGTTGCAATGTAAGTCCGTAACCTTGCGAACGTTCATTGAAACTATTGTCGCGTTCATAAATCGTAAATGAAATTCCTCTGTGCAAACAAGCAACCGCCAAAGCAACACCACCAATACCACCACCGATAATAGCAACGTGCGGACGATTCTCAGTATCTAGAATAGGAAATTCATCTGTAGAAATTAATCCTGAACCAGAGCAAGTTGGGCAAGTGTACAAATGGGCTGCCGGACGAACAGGAGCAGAACCTTCTCTATTTGTTTTTTCAAAGTTTTCCAACTCAGATTGGTATCGGAGCTTCAGACTTTTCTTGATTCTTTTTTTCTTTTTTCCAAGACCTCCGCAGTCTTTACAAATGGTAAAATAAGTTGTTCTGGTTGGCATTTTTAAGGATATTCTTTTTACAAAATCATTGTCAACTGGATTCTCTTCCTTGCCTCATCCACTTCAGTGATTTTAACCTGAACGTGTTGATGAAGTTTAACTACCTCATTCACATCTGAGACAAAGCCATCTTTCAATTGAGAGATATGAACCAATCCACTTTCTTTGATTCCCAAATCGACAAAGCATCCGAAAGCTGTAATGTTATTCACAATCCCGGGAAGTATCATTCCAGGTTTAACATCTTTGATTGATTTTACATTGGGATCGAATTCAAAAACTTTTGCTGCTTTTCTTGGGTCTAATCCAGGTTTTTCTAATTCTTTCAGAATATCCTTAATCGCAAGAATTCCAATATCATTGGTCACATATTTTTCAGGATTGATAGAGGCTATTTTGTCTTTATTCGAAATTAAATCTTCAGTTTTCAAGCCAAGATCTTTCGCCATTTTTTCAATGGTCTTGTAAGCTTCCGGATGAACGGCTGAATTGTCCAAAGGATTTTTTGCATTCTTGATCCTCACAAAAGCTGCGGCTTGCTGATAGGCTTTTTCGCCTAATCGAGGTACTTTTTTAAGTTCTTTTCTTTCGGTGAAAGCGCCATTTTCTGTTCGGAAATTCACAATATTCTCGGCCATTTTTTCTCCAATTCCGGAAACGTAGCTCAACAAAGATTTACTTGCCGTATTAAGATTGATACCGACAGAGTTTACGGAGCGGATGACTGTGTTGTCCAATTCTTCCTTTAGTTTGGTTTGATCTACATCGTGCTGATATTGTCCCACCCCAATAGATTTAGGGTCGATTTTTACTAATTCGGCTAATGGATCGGCTAATCTTCGTCCAATGGAAACTGCACCACGTACGGTTACATCATAATTCGGGAATTCATCTCTAGCAATTTTACTGGCAGAATAGACTGATGCGCCTGCTTCCGAAACTACAAAAACCTGAATTGGTTTATCAAATGCAATTTTCTTAATGAAGAATTCGGTTTCACGGCTGGCAGTTCCGTTGCCGATGGAGATAGCTTCAATATTATAAGCATTAACCATCGAGCGGATTTTTTTCATCGCCATTCCGCTTTCGTTTTGAGGTGCGTGCGGATAGATATTTTCGTTGTGTAAAAGGTCACCTTTTTCGTCCAGACAAACGACCTTGCAACCAGTTCTGTAACCAGGGTCAATGGCTAAAATTCTCTTTTCTCCCAAAGGCGAAGCGAGTAGCAGTTGTTGAAGATTCTCAGAAAAAACCTCGATCGCTTTGATATCTGCTTTTTCTTTGGCTTCCTGAAGCGCTTCATTGGAAAGAGCTGGCTCTAACAATCGTTTGAAGGAATCAGTAATCGCTAATTCGATTTGTTTTGAAGATGAATTATTACTTTTTATAATCGCATTTTCGATAAGGTCAAGCGCTTCATCTTTTTCGATATCGACAGAAGTTTTTACAAAGCCTTCATTCTCAGCACGGAGCATTGCCAATAGACGATGAGATGGGATTCTGTTCAAGGCTTCCTGCCATTCAAAATATTGTGAGAATTTTTGTGCTGCTTCCTCATCTTTTTTCGATTTGACAACTTTGGAACAAATAATGGCTTTTCTCTGGAATAATCGCCTCAAGTTTTTACGAACATAGAGATTTTCATTGATCCATTCTGCAATGATATCCCTTGCACCTTGCAGAGCTTGCTCTTCATCGGCAACATTTTGATTAATATATTTAGAAGCGATAAAATCAATGTCATCAGAACGTTGGCTCATAATGATTTTGGCTAAGGGTTCCAATCCTTTTTCTCTAGCAGTATCAGCTTTTGTCTTTTTTCGTTTTTTGTAAGGCAGGTAAAAATCTTCTAACTCCTGCAAATCAAAACTAAATTCTATTTTTTGTCTTAATTCAGAAGTTAAAGCACTTTGTTCTTCGATAGATTTCAGAATGCTTTGCTTTCTTTTAACTATTTCTTCAAATTGCTTATTCAGTTTGAAAATATTTTCAATAGCAACTTCATCCAGGTTACCGGTTTTATCTTTTCGGTAACGCGCAATGAAAGGGATTGTACAATCTTCGGTGAAAAGCTGAAGCGTACTATCTATACTTTTGGTTGGAATATTTAATTGCTTATGTATGAATTCTGAAGCCGTCATTTTTAAATTTTGAACAGCGAAAATAGTGTTTTTGTAATTTAATTAAAGCAAAAACTAATAAGATGTAAAACAAACAGCCCGCTTAATAAGCAGGCTGTTTTATTTTTTAATTCGTAAAATTAATCCAGAGGCTTTCTTCCTGAGATGATATTAAATAATACCACTACAATAGCGATAACCAGAAGAACGTGAATTAAACTTCCTGTGTCCATTCCCGGAACAACGCCTAACATTCCTAAAAGCCATACAATAATACAAATGACTGCGACTAACCATAATAGATTTCTCATAACTTAAATTTTTTAGTGTGATTTAATTAGCTATAAGCATATACTGTGCCTTTTCAATTTTGAAATGATAAAAGCTTATGATTGTTGATTCCGGAATAATTTTAAAATAACAGGAAAATGGTCGCTGTAACCACTCATATATCTCGAACCTGAATAAGTTCTTGAAGGATAATTACTGTTCTTGTTGTCTTTGTTTCTCAGCCTTTGAGAATTATAGATTTGAGCTTCGATATTTTTAAAAGTAAAGTTTTCTTTTAAATTTTTTTCTGTAAATAAAATTTGATCAAAACAAACACCTTTCTTTCCGTGATAAGTCGAAAACTGATTTTCATTGAATAATTTTTCAAAAGGATTATTAAGAACCTGTTCACCATCTTTATCAAAAAGCAATTCCTTAACAACTTCATTATCCGGATTTTCATTGAAATCGCCCATCAAAACAACAGTTTCTCCTTTATCAAATAGTTTCTGAAGTGTTTCTTTTAACTTTTCAATAATAAAATTCCGATAGTCTTTTTTTATATCCCGATTTCTTTTGGAAGGCAGATGAAGGATAAAAATGTGAAGTTTTTTTTCTTGGTAAGAAAACTCCGCTTGCAAAATATCACGTGTATCAAATTCTTTCTCTTTATCCAATTGAAACTGTAAAGTATGATATTTCAGTAAAGTAAATTTTTCTTTATCAAAAAGCAAAGCCACACTTAGATTGCGGGAATCTTGAGATGGTTCATAGATGATTTCATAATCATTGAGAGGAGAATTTATCTGAGTTAAATCTTCCAAAACAGATTTTGCTCCAATCTCAGCCAAACCAATAATAGAAGGCAATTGCCCAAAATCTTCCTCGATGAAACGAAAGACATTAGATATTTTTCTGACTTTCAGATTGTATTTGTACTCATCCCAATTGTATAGTCCGGAATGGTAGGATTCTGCAGAATCTTTGTCAGGCTGATAAAAATTTTCGACGTTATAAAATGTCAACAATTCTGTATCCATCTAGCCTTGCCATTTTTTTCGGCGCATATAAATAAAGGTACAAATCACAATCAAAGCCATTAATCCTAGAGTAAAATAGTAACCTTTTTTATGATGCAGTTCCGGCATATTATCGAAGTTCATGCCGTAAATTCCGGCAATAAAAGTAATCGGTAAAAAATAAACCGAATAGATAGCCAAAAGTTTCATGACCTGATTCGCTTTTTGGTCAGATAACGCTAGGAACATAGAGATGAGGTTGACAGTCTGAGCATTCACGTGGTCAAAATCTGCAATTACATCCTTTTGCTTGTCGAGTAAATCCATTACTTCAACTTCCTGCAAATCCAGAGTTTTGAATTTAGTAATCCATTCTCCCGAGATGGTTAAGATTCTCGTATTAAGACCAGATTTTCTTTTCAGTTTATAAAGTCTTCTGATTTGATTCGTGTGATTGGTCGTTTTCAGGAAGATTTCGTTTTCCATACTATCCATTACCTCAAGCAGGGTGTTGCTCTCGTCATCAAAAGTTTTTATGATTTTCAAAGCCAATCGAAGTGCCAGATGGTCGCGCGAAATATTCTCAGGATGGTGTTTTTTCAGTTCCTCAAAAACTTCATTGATGCTTTTGCTTTTCGTTCTGTGTGTAGTAATAATTAATTTTGGAAGCAAGAAAATCCCTAATTTACTGCTGATATCACTGATATTGTTAAGCGTCCGCTTCTCCAAATCCGTAGATTCACGGGTCAGAAAAAACTTCACTTGGTCCACTTCTTCATATTTCGGAAGGTGGTTGGGGTCTATTGTATCCTCCAACAGGAGATAATTGATATGGTAGCGCTCGTGCAAAAACTGCAAATCCTCCTCAGTAGGCGCAGTCACGTCTATCCATTCCCAGTTGGCAGTTTTATATTTCTGTTCTATCGGCATAGAACAAAACTAATTAAAATATTGCTTATTTCAAGACTATCGATATTTCAAATTATCTGGGCAGCTTAATCCGCCTTCCGCTCCCAATCTTTTTTGCAAGACGATTTCACATTAAATAGAACTTTTGTACAAGCAAAAAAGGATTTCCGCTCAAGTCGGGCTGTAGCTTCGCAATATTCAACATTTATCAGAAATAGAGAGACTTTGCCAGTATCTTTCAGCCTTTCCCAATTCTAGAACAAACAACTGAATTCCCATAATCAATAAAAAATCTATGTAATAAATAAAATATTTACATTTGTCAAAATTTCTAAAACACAGCAATGTTTAAAAGTGTAATATCAGGAGTCGGACATTACGTTCCGGAAAATATAGTGACCAATGACGACCTTTCTAAACTAATGACCACCAATGATGAGTGGATTACAGAAAGAACGGGAATCAAGGAAAGAAGACATCGCAAGAACCGTGTAGATTCTGAAGAAACAACTTCTTTTTATGGTTTCAAAGCATCAGAAATAGCACTCAAAAATGCTAACCTTACCGCAAAAGACATAGATTATATTGTATTCGCAACATTGTCTCCGGATTATTATTTTCCGGGTTCGGGCGTATTGTTGCAGGAATTGTTAGGCTGCGGAACAATTGGCGCTTTAGACGTTCGAAATCAATGTTCAGGTTTTGTTTATGCAATGAGCGTTGCTGATGCTTTCATCAAATCTGGATTGTACAAAAACGTTTTGGTTGTTGGTGCAGAGATTCATTCTTTTGGACTTGATTTTTCCGATGCCGGACGTGGCGTTTCTGTGATTTTCGGAGATGGAGCCGGCGCAGTTGTTTTATCGGCAAGCCAAGATGACAATGCAAAAGGAATTCTTTCCGTAAATATGCATTCCGAAGGGAAATATGCGGAAGAATTAGCGGTGAAATTCCCTGGAACCAAATTAGGCTGGAGCGACAATCTTCTTAAAAACCCAGATTCTTTAACTGCAGAAGATATCTATCCTGTGATGAACGGAAATTTCGTTTTCAAACATGCTGTAACTCGTTTTCCAGAAACCATTCTGGAAGCACTAGAAAAAGCCGGAAAATCAATTGAGGATTTAGATTTATTGATTCCGCATCAGGCAAACATCAGAATTGCACAATATGTTCAGCAATTGTTGAAATTATCGGACGAAAAAGTTTTCGTGAATATCCAAAAATATGGTAACACAACGGCTGCTTCTATTCCGATTGCTTTGAGCGAAGCGATCCTGGAAGGTAGAATGAAACGTGGCGACTTGGTTTGTATGTCGGCTTTCGGAAGTGGTTTCACTTGGGGAAGTGTTTTGTTTGAGTATTAATCCAAATTAATTTAAAATAGAAAAGAGCTATTCAAAAACGAATAGCTCTTTTTTTATTGATTAATTTTCTGAACAACTTTGTCGGATAATGTTTTCAATTCCATTATTTCATCAATGCTTAGGTTCATTGCTTTTGCCAGTTCAATTGGGATGCAAGTGGCCTTTTCTTTGAGTTTTGTTCCTTTTTCTGTTAAATGAATTTTTACGACACGTTCATCTTCCTTGCTGCGTTTTCTTTCCAGATAACCCTTTGATTCCAATCTTTTTAAAAGTGGCGTTAAAGTTCCGTTATCCAATTGTAAAATTTCCCCAACTTGATTCACGGTCAAATCATCCTTTTCCCAAAGCGCTAACATCGTAATGTATTGCGGATAAGTCAACCCAATATTTTTCAGAATCGGACGGTAACATTGCATGATTTCGCGATGTAAAACATAAACGGAAAAGCAAAGTTGTTTGTCTAATTTTAGTAAATCTTCCATATTGAGTTTTGAGTGGATTCCACAATTCAAAGATAATAAATTAAGCTTTTCTTAATCGTTGCTTACAGTCAATTTAACATCGATATTCCCTCTTGTTGCGTTAGAATAAGGACAGATCTGATGCGCCTTCTCAATCAATTCCTGAGCTTGTTCCAAAGAAACTCCCGGAATATTAGCGTGTAATTCTGCTTCCAATCCAAATCCACCATTCTCGATTTGGCCAATTCCAACTTTTGCAGTTACAGTTGTTTCGCCAGTTTCGATTTTACTTTGTTTGATAACCAAATTCAATGCGCTGTCAAAACAAGCTGAATATCCTGCAGCAAAAAGCATTTCGGGGTTCGCAAAGTCATCGTTGGCGCCGCCAAGACCTTTTGGCATTCTTACTTCTAAATCCAAAACTCCGTTATCACTTTTTACGTGGCCGTTTCTTCCTCCTTTGGCTGTAGCGCCAATGCTGTACAATGTTTTCATTTTGTTGATGTTTAATTATTATTTGATGGTACAAATGTATAGTGTAAAATTATATTGTGCAAAATATAAATTGAAGTTTTCATCAAAATCGATTATTGATGTTGACTATTAAATGAACTTTTGAATTTAAATTTTAGATAAAATCATAGTAGCCATTATCTTTTCCAAGGATTTTCTGATCATTGGTATTCAGCCATCTTTTGAGAAGTGTCGCATAAACTTTTCGGAAATCTTCTGTGTAAATCAAATCGCCATCTTTGAGATTGGTCAAATCAGGAAGTGGGTTTAACAATCCTTTTTTCTTTAGCCCACCACTGATGAAAAACATCTGATTCGCAGTTCCATGGTCGGTTCCATTACTCGCATTTTGTGCAACTCTTCTACCAAATTCAGAGAAAGTCATTATCATAATATCATTGAATTTCCCATTCTCCTTCATATCCTTTGTAAAAATCTCCACAGCATCATTGATATTTTTAAAAAGTTGGGTTTGTCTTTGATTCTGATTAGCGTGCGTATCAAAACTTCCTACAGAAAGATAATAAACCTGCGTGTTGATATCGGATTTGATGAGTGATGCAATCGTTTTAAAATCTTTTCCGATTTGAGTCGATGGATAAACTTTGTCTGTTGGTTTGGCCTTACTTTCGGAAAAAATATATTCGGAATTGTTGATAGCATTGCCAAGTGTGTTGTAAAGATAAGAAGCCAAATCATGCTCGTGGTCGTGATTGTCAGCATTCAGTTTTTTGTAGAGCATTTCCTGACTAATGTCGAATAATTTTTTCGGATCTTTGAAAGCAATCGCATTTTTCGTTTCGCCTTTCATAGCAAGGCTTAACAAATCATCAACTTCTATCGCCTGAGTGGGATTATGACAATCGTGACAAGCCTCGTCCAAATAACGCCCGAGCCAGCCAGAGTTTTTGAATTCATTACTGTCACTTGCTGTTTGCCAAATATCCATACTTCGGAAGTGTGATTTGTTCGGTTCAGGATAACCGACATTATTCATCACAGCTAATTCTCCATTGTCATAGAGTTCTTTGAAGAATTTGAGATTAGGATTGATTCCGGCTTCATCGGTTAATAAAAGTGAGTTTTCTTCTTTAATAGAAATCTGATTTCTTGATTTATAATAAATATCATTTTTAACAGGAATAATCGTGTTAAGACCATCATTACCGCCAGTTAATTGCAGAATAATAAGTGTTTTTCCATTCATTGCAATCGCTTCTGGCAGTGTTAAAGCTTGTAGAAAATTTGGAAAAAGAAAAGAAGCTGCAGCCAGACTGCTAGTTTTCAAGAATGTTTTTCTATTGATAATCATAACTGCTTATTTTAACAAAGTTGATATTCCGGAGTTGACATAATACTAATCATCAGATGCTTCTTACTTTTGTCAGAATTGAAATCCGTAATCATTTTCTGAAGGCCTTCGTTAGGTTTTGATAACAGAAGACTGAAAAGGTCTTCATTCAGAATATTACTGATGCCTTGCCAATGGATGGTGATTGTGTTTTGCTTTTTGTTGACAATCACTTTTTTCTCATCTTTTCCCATATTGACGTCGTCATTTGATTTGGGTTCGATGTCCAAAGTTTTGTAACCGGCCATTACCGCAGGGATTCTCATTCGTAATAATAGAGTAGAACTGTCTATCCAAAGGGTTCCGCTTGGCCAGCCAGCAACATTCGGTGGTTGTAGCAATTCTTGTCCGAGAAGTTTTTCAAAGTTGTAAATGGTATCACGGTTTTGTAAATCCATTGGCATTATTCTTCTGATACCGACAATTAATTCTACTGGCGACTTGATTTTTGCTCCAATGTTTTTATCAGAATAAAACCAATCTGAAAGGAAAATTTCGTCCATCAAAGTCATAATGTCATAATTGGATTTGAAAAATTTTTCGCTCAAAGATTTCACTATTTTATCATCTGGATTTTCGTTGACCAAGAATTTGTAAATTTTTTCTGTGATGAAATGAGCACATTCTGGTTTTTCGAGAATCATATTAATGATATCAGTTCCGTCAAAGTTTCCTGTCTTCCCGAGAAATATTTTTTCTCCGGAATCGTGTTGCTTTTTATTATCCGTAAATTCCCCTAAACCATTATAACTCCAGCCTGTAAAAGCTCTTGCAGATTCTTTAATGTCTTTTTCAGTGTAAAGATTTCCTCTTCCTAGTGTGAAAAGTTCCATCAATTCTCTGGCGAAGTTCTCATTAGGTCTGGCTTTTTTATTTTGTTGATTATTCAGAAAATTGAGCATCGCCGCTGATTTTGAAACTTCGAAAACCAAATCTCGGAAATTCCCCAAAGCATTTTTTCTGAAAATTTCAATAATATCTTTATTAAAAAGTGCCTGCTGAAGTCTTGTTGCAAAATGTCCGTGCCAGAAAAGCGCCATTTTTTCCCGAAGCTGGGAAGGCGTATTTATCATTTGAGAATGCCAGGATTTCCGAACAGAACTATTATAGAATTTATTAAATTGATTATAAGATTTTCTATTAGTCGCTTTCGCCATTTCTTGGTATTGTTCGGGAGTGACAGGTTGCATATCAGTTGACAAAGGCTTGTAATCCGAATTGTTCTTTAGTTCATGATAAAATTTCTTTGGACTGAGGTTTTTATATTTCTCAATATCATTATGATGAATCCCAAAACCTGCTCTGGAAACCAAATGTTTATTCTTCTGGAAATTATTCATAAGTTGAGATTTATAATTCTTTGACTGCATTACAAGTGTTAAGTTAAATCAAAAATGATGAAAATGTCAGTTTGTTAATAAACTTTAATATTTAATTATGAATTTAATTAATTGAAAATTAGAGTGTTGTTATTCGTATTGTTAGAAGTTTCAAACAAAAAGTAAGCTTTGGCACGGTATTTACAAGAATGACCTTTGTAAAATTTAAAATTTAAAAATATGAAATCTTTAAAGCAGTTAATATTAGGCGTAGGAATTTTGGCAGGAGGATTAATGTCTGCACAGAGTTCTGATATGACCAATATGTTAAAGGTTGGTCTTAACACGGGTATATCAACCGGTGGTAATACAGCTGCAAATCTAGGAGTGGATTTATCTTACCAGAATTTGATTACTCCAGGTTTTGGTTTGGGTGTCGCAACTGGTTATAACCATTACTTCGGAAAAAATAAAACAATAAATGGTGTCAATGTCGAAAACAACGACTTTGGAGTGATCCCAGTTGCTGCATTGTTTAGATTCTATCCACAACAGACTGGATTTTATTTCGGAACTGACTTAGGTTATGGATTCATCGTTGGAGATGACAAAGTAGCAAATAATGTCAATGTGGATAGACCAGACGGTGGTTTTTATATCAGACCGGAGATTGGATATCACAATCGTGACTGGAACTTCTTTGTACAGTACAATAAAACATTTACTGGTGACAAAGGACAGATTGCGGACCAAAAATACAATGCTGGTGCAATAGGTGTAGGTTTTGCTTACAACATTCCTTTAGGTAAATAATCAGAATTTTTCGGTTTTCTCAAGAAAATCTAAGAATATAAATCAAACTATGACACATTATTAACGTCTTCATTAATTTGAAGGCGTTAATTTTTTTAAAAACTTATCATACATCAATTTTTATTTTGTATCATTCTAAGTAGATTTGCATCATTAAAATTATTTAAAACAATGAAAAAGGTATTATTACTAGCTGTATTGGTAAGCGGATTAGCTTTCGGACAAACTAAAAAATTAACAAGTTCAGACGTACACTGGTGGGGTTATAAAATTGCAAAAACAGAAGCATCTTCTCACGATGGAACTGTGAATGTAAAATCTGGAAACTTGGTTCTTAAAAACGGAGCTGTTGTAGGTGGAGATTTCGTATTGGATATGACGTCTATCAACGCAACGGACCTTTCTGGAGAATACCAAGGAAAATTGAATGGTCACTTGAAAAACGGTGATTTCTTCGAAGTTGAAAAATTCCCTACTGCAACTTACAAAATCACTTCTGTTAAGAAAAACTCTAACAAGGATTATAACTTTGTAGTAAACGGAAACCTGACTGTAAAAGGTAAAACTAACCCAGTTTCTTTCCCTGCAAAAATCACTGCTGCAAACGGCGTTGTGACTTTAGAGTCTGACAAATTCTCTTTTGACAGACAAAAATTTGATGTAGCTTACAAATCTACAATGCAAGACGTTTTGGTAAAAGACGATGTTGATTTGAAAGTGAAAATCAGCGTAAAATAATTACCACAGTAATACATAAATATCAGGAGCAGAATTTTTTCTGCTCTTTTTTTATTTTAAATTTGATATAATGAATTTTAATTGATTCACGAGATTAGCATCATAAGAAACGGAAGCGTTAAAGAATTTATTTAAAATTTTAGCTGAGTTTCCTAGTCTTGAATTTTTGGTTCTTTGTTTCAAGGCAAAAGAACAGTAAAGTAAAAAAATAATGAAACTATATACCATTAGCGGACTCGGGGCAGATGAAAAAGTTCTAGAAAAACTTACTTTCAATCCAAATATAGAAGTCGTTCACATTCCTTGGCTCATTCCGGATTTGGATGAGGATTTTCATCATTATGTTACAAGAATGTCAGAATCTATAGATGATTCCGAAGATTTTTATTTGTTGGGTTATTCCTTTGGAGGTTTGATTGTTCAGGAAATTCATAAACTGAAACCAGCAAAAAAAATCGTGATTATGGGAAGCATCCGCTCCGATTCCGAAAAATCAAAACTGATTCTCGCAGGACAAAAAACAAATGCTGTAAAATATATTCCACTCAGAGTTTTTAATGGTAATACAACCTTATTTTATTCGTTTTTTAGAAAATTATTTGACCCGAAAAATCCAAGACTTACGCAATATTTCAGGGTAAAAGATCCATATTATCTCAAATGGTCTATGGACAAAGTCGCAAATTGGAAATTCGATAAAATGCCGGATGTTATTCAGATTCTGGCAGATAAAGACATTGTTTTTCCGATTAAAAATTCGCAACCCGATTTCGTGATTAAGAATGCAACCCACCTTTTCCCGGTTACCAAAGCGAAAGAAGTTTCAGCGATTTTGAAAAATATATTCGTTTAAATTATTTGGGCAGCTTAATCCGTCTTCCGCTCCCAATCTTTTCACTCCACTTCGTTGCGTAAAAAGGATTTCCGCTTAAGCCGGGCTGCAGATTCAACATCAATTAACAGTTAACATAGAAGCGTAATTTTGTCATTTCGTAGAAAACCTAACTGAGTGGTTCAACGAAGTCAATCTAAACTGTCGAGATTTCTCCGGAATGACAAAGTATGTGCTACAAATTCTTTGATAAGTTTTAAGTCTTTGCGGACTTAAAAACTTTATGATTGCAAAAAAAATCTTTTCGCTCTTTACGTTCAACAACAATGAACAATATAAAGTTGTATCAGTTTCAAAAATCAATTACATTTACAAACGATAATTTTTTACAATTTAATGGAATCTATCAGTGTTTTTGATATCATAAAAATCGGGATCGGACCATCTTCTTCCCACACAATGGGACCCTGGAACGCAGCAAAGATGTTTCTGGATCTGGTTCAGCGAAATCATTCTTTACAAGACGTAAAAGAAGTTTTCGTAGAATTCTTTGGCTCGTTGGCAAAAACAGGTGTCGGTCACGGAACTGATATAGCTGGAATGCTTGGCTTAAGCGGAGAAAATTTCCGAACAATTGATACCAATAAGATTGATGAAAAAATTGAAAAAATAAAATCAGAACAAAAAATCCATCTTGGTGGAGAAGTTTGGTTACCTTTTATTTATGGTCATCATCTGATTTTAAATAAAGAAAGATCATTAGATTTTCATCCAAACGGAATGATTTTCAAAGTTGTTTTCGAAAACGGAGAAGAATTCAGTCAGGATTATTATTCAGTTGGAGGCGGATTTGTAGCCACGAAAGAGGATAATTCGATTGAGGAAAAATGTGTGAGGACATTATATCCTTGTCATCACGGCAGCGATATTCTCAAATATTGTGAAAAACTTAATATTGATAAAATCTCAGATTTAGTATTTCTTAATGAAGAATCCTGGAGAACTCAGGAAGAAACTCGTGAAAAAGCTCTTGAAATTTGGGATAATATCAAAGATTGTGTTTACAAAAGCATTAATAAAAAAGGAATTCTTCCAGGCGGTTTGAATGTAACTAGACGTGCCTCCGAAATGAATGAAAAATTACTTGGAACTCAGATTTACAAAAATAAGAATGAGTGGTTTGAGATGGTAAAGAATGAGCAAAAAACTTTCAGTTCAGTTACCAAATGGGTTTCCTGCTTCGCTCTAGCAGTGAACGAAGAAAACGCATCTTTCGGAAGAATTATCACAGCGCCCACCAATGGAGCAAGTGGTGTAATTCCTGCAGTTTTGATGTACGCACAGACTTTTACAGAATTCAATTCTGAAGAAGATATTATCAGATTTCTTTTGGTTGCAGGAGAGATTGGGACTCTATTCAAAAAGAATGCAACTATTTCCGCGGCAATGGGTGGCTGTCAGGCTGAAGTTGGCGTTTCATCCGCAATGGCGGCTGCAGGACTTACGGAGATTTCCGGTGGAACGCCAGCTCAGGTTTTGATGGCGGCAGAAATCGCAATGGAACATCATCTCGGTTTGACCTGTGACCCGATTGGCGGATTAGTTCAAATCCCTTGTATCGAACGAAATTCTATGGGCGCTATGAAAGCGATTACCGCAGCATCATTAGCTCTGGATGGTGATCCAACAAAAGCTAAAGTGTCTTTAGACAGCGTAATCAAATCGATGTGGGAAACGGCTTTGGATATGAATTCAAAATACAAAGAAACTTCCGAAGGTGGTTTAGCTGTAGCTGTGAATGTGGCGGAATGTTAAGTCTATAAATAAATTTAAATAAAATACCTTTGCGAAAATTAATAATACGAATGTTGAAACAATTACTTTTTCTTGTCATACTATTGACATTTTCTTTTTCATATACTCAAATAGTTAATATTCCAGATCCAAATTTTAAAGCTTATTTAGTCGGCGATTTTAATATTAATTCTAATGGCGATGCCGAAATACAGATATCAGAAGCGAACAATTTTACGGGATTTATAGACTGTTCTTTTAAAAATATAGCAGACTTGACAGGAATAGAAGCTTTTGTGAATATCAAGCAATTGATTTGTAATGATAATCTGTTAACAAGTTTGGATACAAGTAAAAATATTGCTTTAAAGTCATTAGAGTGTGGTAATAATCTACTTATTAGTCTAACTATCAGCCCAAATACTGCATTAAGTGTTATCAACTGCTATAACAACCAGTTGACTAATATTGATATCAGTAAAAATATTGGATTAGACACTTTTGATTGTTCAAATAACAAATTAACGAACTTGGATGTAAGCAAAAACACGGGATTAGTTTTTTTAGCTTGTAATCAAAACCAGATTAAAAATCTTAATCTAATTAATAATACAGCTTTGACTGATCTGTATTGTAATAACAACAAGTTGGAAATCTTAGATTTGAAGAATGGACATAATTCCAATATTTCTTCTTTTACTTCAAAACAAAATCCAAACTTATTTTGCATACAAGTCGATAATGCTGTTTATTCTAATGCTAATTGGTTTAACAAAGATGCTTGGTCAAATTATAGTGAGAATTGTGGATATCTCTCGGTTGAAAATAATAAACAATTGAAAGTGAGTTTTTATCCGAATCCTGTGAAAAAATATTTTCATGTTCAGACAGAAAACAAAATTAAGAGTGTAGAATTTTATTCTTTAAATGGACAATTAATCAAAACGTCATTTCTTAAAGATACTGATATTTCTAATCTACCAAAAGGTAATTATATTGTAAAAATTATGACTGATAAAGGAATGATTACAGAAAAAATTATAAAAGATTAATTTTTATTCCCAATATTAATTTTCTGTAATAAAGAATCGTTAAAAAAGAAGTCATTTTGTTAGCAAAAATAAAAATCGTACCTTTGCGCCAAATTAGACGATCTTTAAATGAATTTATTTACGGAATCCAATCTTAGCGCTGAAGTTCTTCAGGCGATTGGCGACCTCGGCTTCGTAGAGCCGACAGAAATCCAAAAACAGACTATTCCTTTTATCTCTACAGATACTCGCGATCTTATCGCACTTGCGGCAACAGGAACAGGCAAAACAGCAGCATTTTCGCTTCCGATTTTGGATATGATAGACGACAATAGTCGTAAAATCCAATTATTGGTGCTTTGCCCTACTCGTGAACTTTGCCTTCAGATTACCAAAGACATCAAAAATTATACTAAATACCTAAAAAACATCAAAACTACAGCAGTTTATGGTGGTAGCAGTATTATGGATCAAATCCGATCTTTGAGAGAAAAACCACAGATTATTGTGGGAACTCCGGGTCGTGTGATCGATATGATCGGAAGAAAAGCACTTGATTTTTCTGAAGTGCGATGGGTGGTTTTGGATGAGGCTGATGAAATGTTATCCATGGGTTTCAAAGATGATTTGGAAACTATTCTTAGCGAAACGCCAGAAACAAAACAAACTTTCTTGTTCTCTGCAACGATGAACAAAGAAGTGGAACGTATTTCTAAAAACTATTTGACCAATCCTCACAGAATTTCTATTGGATCGATTAATGCAGTTAAGAAAAACATCAAACACGAATATTATGTGGTTGGTTACAGACAGAAAAAAGATGCTCTTAAGAGATTAATTGATTCGAATCCCAATCAATATTCGATTATCTTTTGCAGAACCAGAATGGAAACTCAGGAAATTGCAGACTTCTTGATGCAAAATGGTTACGCAGCTGATGCTCTTCATGGTGATCTTTCTCAAGCACAGAGAGATACGGTGATGAAGAAATTCAGATTAAAAAATATCGATATTCTGGTTGCAACAGACGTTGCAGCTAGAGGTTTGGATGTGGATTCTTTGACGCACGTTATTCATTTTTCTTTACCGGATGATCCAGAAGTTTTTGTTCACAGAAGTGGAAGAACAGGACGTGCTGGTAAAGACGGAATTTCTATGGCTCTTATCAAACCAGAAGAATCTAGAAAACTGAAGCAAATCAAATCCGAAACTAAAATCGAGATTGAGGAGAAAAAAATACCGACTGGAAAAGATATTATCAAAGCTCAGGTTGGCGGTGTTTTCGAGAAGTTATTGACAGAACACGAAGATTTCTTTGACTTTGATAACAGTTTGATTCCAGACCTTTCTAGCTTTACAAAAGAAGAATTGGTTCATCAGTTACTGCAATTCCAATTGAAAGATCTTGCAACTTATTATAAGGATAGAAATGATATCCAACAGCAAGAACTCAATAGTAGAGGAGATGATAGAGGTAGCAGAAGAGATAGAGGAAGAGAGCGTGAGAGAAGCGGAGAGCCTAGAGAAAGAAGAGAACGTGGTGATAGAAATGACAGAGGTGGAAAACCAAGAAGAAAGAATGAAGATATGGTAAGATTCTTCTTTAACCTTGGAAAAAGAGACCAATTGAAAAAAGTGGATATGCTTGATATCATCAACAAAGCGACTTCAAAATCCAAAAAAAGAGCAGATATTGGTAATATCGAGATTTTGGATAAGTTCAGCTTTTTCGAAATAGAAAAGTCTTTCAAGAATGAAGTTATGAATGGATTAACTGAGATGAAATTTCGGGGAAAAGAAATGCGCGCCGAAGTTGCAAATTAATCCTAAAACAGTCATAAATATTTCAATTGATATTTGTAAAAACCTGCTAATCAGCAGGTTTTTGTTGTTTTTAATCTTAATGATTATTTAACATAAAAATTTTCATTGCCTTTTGTTTTTTATCATATTTGCAGAAATTAATCCGAAATAATGGGAATAGGCAATCTTTTCAGAGCATTTCAACCGAAAGATAAAATCTTTTTTGATCTGTTTCTTCGAGTAGCAGACAACTTAGTAGAAATGTCCAAAACGTTTCACGACGGTTTGCTGGATTTTGATATCAATGATGAAACTTTGTTGAATCAAATGAGCGATTATGAACATAAATTGGATGATCTTACCCACGAGATTTTTGTTCAATTGGGAGAGAATTTTATCACGCCATTTGACAGAGAAGATATCAACTATCTGGCTTCTGGTTTGGATGACATTGCTGATTATATCTACGCTTCTGCAAAATATATTTATTTATACAAGAGCCCGGACAACAAAGTTTACTCCGAGTTTTCTCTTTTAATTCACAAATCTTGTCTTGAGATTAAGAAAGCTTTGGAGAACTTGAAAGACTTCAAAAATCCAAATGAAGTAAGAGAATCTTGTATCAAGATCAATTCTTACGAGAATATTGCAGATGATGTTCTAAGTCAGGCTATTGTGAAGTTATTTGAAACCAATGATGCATTGTTGATTATCAAGCAAAAATCTATTCTTGATTATTTGGAAATTGTTACAGATAAAGCAGAAGATGTTGCCAACACAATGGAAAGCATAGTTATCAAATACGCATAAGCGCGCGACCAAAAATTAAAAACGAATGGATTTTCCAATTCTACTCATTATTATTATCGCATTAGCGCTGATATTTGATTATATCAATGGTTTTCACGATGCAGCCAATTCTATCGCAACCATTGTTTCTACAAAAGTACTAACGCCTTTTCAAGCTGTTCTTTGGGCAGCATTTTGGAATTTTGCGGCGTTTTTCATTGCCGCTTATGTTGTAGGCGAATTCAAAATTGGTAATACGATTGCTAAAACGGTAGATGAAAACTTTATCACACTAGAAGTAATCTTTGCAGGATTAATTGCAGCAATCGCTTGGAACTTATTAACTTGGTGGTTCGGGATTCCATCTTCGTCATCACACACTTTGATTGGTGGATTTATTGGAGCAGCTTTGATGCACGCTTTGATTTCTGATTATCATTTAATTGCAATCACACATCCGGAATATTCTTTTTTCGAAAAGGCTTATCAGTCATTTGTTCAGCTGTTTTCGCAGAATGTTGTGAAGTATAAAGTAGTGATTCCTATTTTCCTCTTTATCTTTATGGCACCGCTTATTGGTATGGCGATTTCAATTGTTATTACATTGATCATCGTTAATATCTGTAAAAAAGCTAATCCACATAAGGCTGAACGTGTATTCAAAAAATTACAGTTGGTTTCTTCTGCATTATTCAGTCTTGGACACGGAACCAATGATGCGCAGAAAGTAATGGGGATTATTGGAGCAGCGATGATTTATTATCACGTGAATATGATACACGATCCACTTTACTTAGGTAAACCTGCAGCTGAAAGATTTAACTTCTTTGCAGACCATTATCTTTGGGTTCCTGTAGTGTCATTCTTAGCAATTGCATTAGGAACGATGAGTGGCGGTTGGAAGATTATCAAAACAATGGGAACCAGAATTACGAAAGTAACACCGTTGGAAGGAGTAGCGGCAGAAACTGCTGGAGCTATCACGCTTTTCATCACGGAACAATTGAGAATTCCGGTTTCTACAACGCATACCGTTACTGGATCTATTATTGGAGTTGGCCTTACCAAGAGAGTTTCGGCAGTAAGATGGGGAGTTACAGTCAGCCTGCTTTGGGCTTGGATTCTAACGATTCCAATTAGTGCAATTGTGGCAGGAATTACTTATCTGCTTGTCGTTTTAATATTCTAATAAACTCTTAATATAATCTTTGTAGCTTCTTCCAATAGGAATTGATGCTCCTTGGATTTCTACAGATTGTGAATCAAAAAAGTCTATTTTGGATTTTGAAATGATAAAAGAACGGTGAATCCGAATAAAATCTGACGGCAGAATTTTTTCCAATTCACTGATAGAATGTCTGGTAATGATTGTTCTTTCTTTTAAAACAATTTTGATATTCTCCTTTTGACTTTCGAAATAAAGAATTTCTTGAACCTGAATTTTTGCTCTTTTCTTATTAACAGTAAAGAACAAAAATTCAGGTTCATTTGTTATATGAGCTTCTGTTTTCGGAGCAGTTGGTAAAGCTTTCTGAACAGCTGATACAAACCTTTCGAACGCAATTGGCTTGAGCAAATAATCCAAAACCTGGTACTGATAACTTTCCACAGCAAATTCGTGATAAGCCGTTGTAATGATGACTTTAGGCGGATTCTTGATTGTCGATAAAAAATCCAGACCTTTTATTTTTGGCAAATGCAAATCAAGAAACATCAAATCGATTTGATTTTCATTAAGTTTTTGCATCGCACTAATCGCATCGTTACACACAGCAATCAATTCCAAAAAAGGAATCTGCTGTATGTAATCTTTCATTATATTGACGGCCAGTGGCTCATCTTCAACTATTATACATTTCAGGTTCATAGGAATTCAGATTGATGTAAAGTTTGGCTGTGAATATATTATTTTCTGCTTCGGTTTGCAAACGGAAATCATTGTAAACCAGTTTCAGTTGTCTTTCAAAATTAATCAAACCAATACCTTTACTTTCTTCATTATCATTTTTTTCGAAAGAATTAATGACGCTATAATTTAAAATATCATTGTTGAGTTCGAGATTGATATTAATGAATTTATTATCTGTACTTTCACTTGCACCGTGTTTGAAGGCATTTTCTAAAAATGGCAGTAATATCAAAGGTAAAACCAATTCCTGATTATCTGTAACCGAATGCTGAAATTCAATTTTCAAACGTTTATCAAAACGTATTTTCTGAATTTCAAGATAAGTGTTTATAAACTGACTTTCCTTCGATATCGGAATGAATTTTTCCTTAGTTTCATACAACATAAACCGCAAGAGACTCGATAATTTTAAAATTACATCTGCCGTTTTATCTGATTTTTCCCTTGCGAGAGAATAGATATTATTCAATGTATTAAACAAAAAATGCGGATTGATTTGAGATTTCAGAAAATTAAGTTCTGCTTCGGTTTTTTCTTTCATTAATAATATTTCCCGTTGTTTCAATTTTTGACTGGCAGAATATTCATAAAGTGCAATCATCACACAAGCCAGAAAAATCTTGTCCATAAACGAATTTAAAATTCCGCCATAACCATAAATTCCGACAATCTCAAGATGCGGATAAATAAAAGGCACAATAAAATGAACCAAAAAAACATAGCCAAGAACCGAAAATAATATTAAGGTAACCGATAATGTGATAATTAATTTGATGTTACTTTTCTTATGCCTGAATATTGAAATGAAATACAACATCAAATATCCCATCGGCATTTTGATAAGCAATATCGTCAGAAATTCTTCCCAAAAAGCGTGAACAAAAGTGGAGTAGACAGATTGCTTGTACTGGATTTCCATCCAATAATATTCGGTGTAAACCTCCAATATCAAATAAAATAACCAAAAAATGAAATGCCTTCCGAATCGTTTTTTCATAAAGTAAAACTACGTTTTTTAGCTTTCCGATTTTCAAGATTGTCACAAACTACAGTTTTTAATATATCAATGATTCTCTTTTTGCTACAAACAGTTATGATGTCATTGAACTACTTAAAATGGTTGTCTGTAGTTCGTGATAAGCTTTGTATTGTAAATCACTTTTTTCAATCTTTTTAGGAGTTAATTTTAATAAAAAAATGAAAAAATCACTATTATTTATTTTGATGTTTGTCCTTTGCGAAATGTTCTTTGGACAATGGACAACAGGGGCCGATATGCCGGAAGGAATAAGAGCTGGAAACTCAATTTCTTATTCTGATGCAAACAACAATGCTTATATGTACGTTATTGGTGGTAGAAACGATCAGGAAATTATCTCAAACAAAACCTATCGTTACAACATCAAAGCCAATTCTTGGGATACGAGACAGAATGTTCCGACACCAATTTTGGGAGCAGCCAGCGCGCGAATTGGAGACGATATTTTCATCATCGGAGGAATGGTTACAACACCAGGAACGGTTACAAGGAAAGTTTACAAATATAATATTGAAAATGATATCTGGAGTAACGTGGCAGATTTTCCAAGAGCATTTACGGACGGCGACGCAGTGCCTTATCAGGACAGTTTGATTTATGTCGTTGGAAGTTATAATTCTGAGAAGACTTTTGTTTATAATATTAATAAAGACAAATGGCGGGAATGCAACGCTGTCCCTTCACCGGGAACTTCGCTTTCTTATGGTGCGCTTTCGGTTTCTGGAAATAAATTGGTTTACGTTGGTGGTTCAAATGGAACTTTTTCCGCAACTTATTGGAAAAATGTCTGGATTGGAGAAATAGACCAAAATAACCGTTCGGTTGTCAATTGGACTCAGGGAACTAGCTTTCCAGGTCAGACGCGTACTTTCTTTGAACTTCAACGTTGGAGTAATGGCGTGATTCTTATCGGTGGAACTACGGACAATACTTTTGATACTTATACTGATGAAAATTACTTTTTTGATGCTGAAAATAATACCTGGACTCAACTTAGTAATAAACCAACGGCCTGGAACACTGGAAACGCAGCGTCAATTTTTCTTGATGGCAGTTGGAAACTGATTTGTTCCGGAGGATTCGAGCAGGAATATTTGAAAAAAACAGAAATCTATTCTCAGGAAAATTTATCTGTTTCCGATGATAAAGCTTGTCAGTTGAAAAATTTAAAAACCATAAGCGGAACTCGTCCGGGACTTAATTTTTGTCTTTCCGAGAACGGGGAAACGCTTCTTACGATTTGGGATATGCAAGGCCGAAAACTGAGAAAGCAATCAAAAGTTGCGGATAAAAAAGGAACGCATTCGGTTTCACTTGCCAATGAAGGTCTTAAAAGCGGATTGTATATTATTAATTTGAATCAAAATCAAAATTCGGTTTCAAAAAAAATTCAGATAGTTAATTGATTGTTGGTGATTAAATATTAAATTCAATTTCAAAGAAATACTCTGGCAGTTTGTCGGAGTATTTTATTTGAAAAGTGTTTAAAAATCGTATTTTTGCCTCAAACAAGTTTTTAAATGGAATTCTTAGACCAGTATCAGAAAATTGTAGCAGACGCTATCGAAAAACATACTTTTACCAATAAACCAGACGAGTTGTACCAACCTATGAATTACATCATTTCTCACGGTGGGAAGAGACTTCGTCCGATTATGTTATTAATGGCTTGCGACCTTTTCAAAGGCGATTTGGATAAAGCTTTGAAACCTTCTTTAGCAATAGAGTTTTTCCACAATTTCACTTTGATTCACGATGATATTATGGATGAAGCGCCATTGAGAAGAAATAAACCGACAATTCATACACTTAATGGAATCAATGTTGGAATACTTTCAGGCGATGCATTACTAATTAAAGCTTATCAATTCTTCGAAGATCTGGAACCTGAATTGTTCAAAAAATGTATAAAGATATTCTCTGAAACAGGCGCTGTTCTTTGTGAAGGTCAGCAGTTTGATATCAATTTCGAAAACAGGTCGGATGTAAGTTACGATGATTATATTCAAATGATTACATTCAAAACAGGCGTTCTGAGTGCTTCTTCTTTCCAGATTGGAGCGTTGATTGCTGGTGCGTCAGAAGACGATGCAGAAGCGATGTATAACTTCGGTAAACATATTGGGATTGCGTTCCAGATTATGGATGATTACTTGGATGTTTTCGGAAATCAGGAGCAGTTTGGGAAAAAACACGCTGGTGATATTTATGAAAATAAAAAAACCATTCTTTATCTTTTGGCTTTGGAGCATTCCAACGAGCAGGAATTATCTGAACTGAATTACTGGTATTCTAAAAAAACAGATAATGTTGATAAAGTTTACAGCGTTGAGAAAATCTTCCGAAGAACAAAAGTAGATGACAAAGTTTTGAGATTAATTCAAAAACATAATGAGATTGGACAATCTTACTTAGATAAAATCAATCTTCCGGACGAGAGTAAATTACCATTCAGAGAATTGGCAAATTATTTATTAAGGAGAGAAAGTTAATTGAAAAATCGTAGAACTGTTTATTTGTGAAATCGTTTAATAACAATTTTACAAATAAACGGTTTTACAAATTACGCTTCAAAAACCACAAAAATGAAATTCAGAACAGAAGTAGATATTAATGAAAGTGAAAAAAAAATAGGAATCGAGGATTGTATATTCTCGATTGGTTCTTGTTTTGCGACCGAGATGCACGGAAAGTTTTCCGAAGGTCAAATCCAGTCTTTGAATAATCCGTTTGGGACGATATTCAATCCGTATTCTATTTTTCAGGCTATTCAACAGATTTATGATGCGAAGGAATACCAAGAGAGTGATTTAATCTTGGCGAATGAAAACTATATTAGTTTGAATCACCATTCATCTTTTGATTCAAGATATTCTCATAAATCACTTGAAAAGATCAATCAAAATATAGAAGAAGCCAATCAGTTTTTACAGAACACAAGTTTCGTGATTATCACATTTGGGACTTCTTATATTTATGAATTTCTTCCGAAAAACAGATTAGTTGCCAATTGCCATAAGATTCCACAGAAGTTTTTTGAAAAACGATTTTTATCGCACCAGGAGCTGATTAATTCCATCAATAAAACAATTGAAATTCTGAAAGATATTTGTAAAAATGATGTTCAGATTCTGTTCACAGTTTCACCAGTTCGTCATACAAAAGATGGGATTGTTGAAAATCAATTGAGCAAATCTAAATTAATATCAGCCATTCACGAATCCATTTCCGGAAAAGACAATTGCCATTATCTTCCGATTTACGAATTGATGATGGATGATCTCCGCGATTACAGGTTTTACAAAGAAGATATGATTCATCCGAATTCTCAGGCTGTGCAATACATTTGGGAGAAATTTGGAAATGCTTATTTCGCAGATGAAACGAAGGTTTTTATCAATGAAAATAATAAAATCCTAACTGCATTGAATCATAAAACTAATGACGATAAAAATCCAAAATATCAACAATTTTTGGAAAAAATCAATCAAAAGATTCTTGAGCAACAACGGAAAGTAAAACATAAAATCTTTGGTTGATAGTTGTCGGTTTTTAGTTGATAGAATCTTCCAATAACCAACAACAATCAACTGGCAACCAACAGCCAAAAAAATGATAGACACTCACACACATTTATATTCTGACCAATTCGATGAAGACCGCACAGAGATGATCCAACGAGCTTTGGACAAAGGCGTGGAAAAATTCTTCCTTCCCGCAATTGATTCAGAAACACACGAGAAAATGATCCTTTTGGAAACCGAATATCCCGGCAAAATATTCTCGATGATGGGATTGCATCCTTGCTCCGTTCAGCCAGAATCTTGGGAAAATGAATTGCAGTTGGTTCAGAATTACTTGGATCAAAGAGATTTTGTAGCAATTGGTGAAATAGGAATTGATCTTTTTTGGGACAAATCAACTTTGGGTATTCAGGTGAAAGCTTTTGAACAGCAGATTGATTGGGCTATTGAAAAAGATATTCCAATCGTCATTCATTCGAGAGAAAGCTTTGATGAAACTTTTGAAGTTCTGGAAAGAAAGAAACATCCGAAATTACGTGGGATTTTCCATTGTTTTTCCGGAAATCTGGAACAGGCGAATCAGGCAATCGACCTCAATTTTGTTTTGGGAATAGGTGGAGTAGTGACTTTCAAAAATGGAAAAATTGATCAGTTTTTAAATCAAATTCCATTAGATAAAATCGTTCTGGAAACAGATTCACCTTACCTCGCACCAGTTCCTTTCCGTGGAAAACGTAACGAAAGTGCTTATGTGGAGTTGGTTGCAGGAAAGTTGGTAGATATTTATAAAACAGACTTTTCTGAGATCGATAAGATTACAACAGAAAATGCTTTGAAATTATTCGGATTAAATCAATAATAGAATTCAAGCAAAAAAATAAAACCGGAAACTATTTCCGGTTTTTGCTTTTTATTTCTTTCTAAAAAATCCTTTATTTTTAGGCTTTTTAAAACCTGTGTCACTTTTCTGCTGTGGCTTTGGTCTCGGCGTAAAAGGCTTGTTATTACTATCTCTCTTTTGTTCAACCAAATCATCAGTATGATAAGGATGGTCTGTGACCACTGGTATTTTCTTTCCAATCAGCTTTTCAGTATTTCTAAGATTCACTAGATCCAAACCATCAACAAAAGAAAAAGAAGTTCCTTCAGAACCAGCTCTTCCTGTTCTTCCTATTCTGTGAACGTAAGTTTCGGAAACATCAGATAACTCATAGTTTACAACATATTTCAGCTCATCGATGTCAATTCCTCGCGCTGCAATGTCTGTCGCAACAAGAACTCTTGTCTTTTTCGATTTGAAGTTGGATAGTGCATTTTGTCTTGCATTCTGAGATTTGTTTCCGTGTATCGCTTCAGCAGAAATTTTGGATTGATGAAGTTTTCTGGCAATTTTGTCCGCGCCGTGTTTAGTTCTGGAAAATACCAAAACCTGATCCAATTTTGGGTTTTCCAAAAGGTGAATTAACAAATCGGTTTTATTAGAATTATCAACAAAATAAATACTTTGCTGAATTGTGTCTGCAGTGGAAGAAACCGGAGCAACTTCTACTTTTACAGGATTTACCAAGATCTCAGAAGCTAAATTGGCAATTTCTTTCGGCATAGTTGCAGAAAAGAAAAGGTTTTGTCTTTTAGCGGGAATTATTTTCAGGATTTTCTTCACATCGTGTACGAAACCCATATCCAACATTCTGTCAGCCTCATCCAAAACAAAAATCTGAAGATGATGAAGTTTGATAATCCCTTGAGAAATAAAATCCAATAATCTTCCCGGAGTGGCAATCAAAATGTCTACACCTCTTTTCAACTGTTGTTCCTGAGCGTGTTGTTTTACACCACCAAAAATCACCAAAGATTTCAATTTCAAATGTTTTCCATAAGCTTGGAAATTCTCTTCAATTTGTATGGCTAATTCTCTTGTTGGTGTTAGAATCAACGCTTTTATCTGGTTTGTGCGTTGGTCTTTTTCTGAGAGGTTTTGTAAAATAGGAATTGCAAATGCTGCAGTTTTTCCTGTCCCTGTCTGTGCGCTTCCCAAAAGATCTTTTTTCTGTAAGATAGATGGGATTGCTTTTTCTTGTATTGGTGTCGGCTGTTCGTAGCCTTGTGCTTTTAATGCATCTAATATTGGCTTAATTAAGCCTAATTCTTCGAAATTCAAATGAAATGTTTTAAGTGTAAATAAAAAAATCCCTTCAATTCAGAAGGAATTTATGTTTTGCAAAGTTAAGTTATTTAAAATAAAGTTATTAGTTAACTTTTTGCCAGTTTTGTTTTTTCTTTAATTCAGTAATATAAGTGATCAGAGCAGTTAGATTTTCAGGTTTTTCGCCTGCAGACAAAGCTATATCTTTTTTGCTGCCATCTGAAAAATAAACTCTGAGATTACTTTTAGATGCATCCATAATTCTCTTATCTATGTAACTGTCTGATAATGATTTTACATTAGCTGCATCTGTTAAAGTGATTAATTTATCATAATCTGCCGGACTGATTGTAGATTTGAAAGTTCCTTCTCTTGGTTTATCCAAATCGCCTTTACCTTCTCCTTGAGAAAAATTAAAGTGTTCTGCCTCAAGAACAGCATTTTTATCTGTGTCAATCGTTATCTTGTAAATAGGACAAAATCCGAAGCAAGGTCCAACTTCATATTCTATTTTAGAATACTTTGAAGTTTGAGAAGTACCGCAGGACATTAGTCCAATCAATAGCAAAAGGCTTAGTAAATATTTCATTGTCAATTTTTTGTTCAACAGCTTTCAATAATTGTTCCGAAAATTATTTGAATCGATAACCTAATCCAATTTGGAAGAAACTACTTCTCAAATCAGCTCCGTCTTTGTTGATATATCCAAATCCAAAATTATATCTGGCATCAGCAAAAAGATTTTGTGTAATATGATATTCAGCACCAACAAATGGATTCACATTTAGAGTTCTGGCGTTTTCGATTTTACCAGATGGAAATGCTATAAAGTTTGCATTGTTTTTAACTTTGGCATCTATATTAAAGGCAAAGTTGAATCCTCCGCTAAGTGCAAATTTGTTGATGAAATAATATTTTGCAGAAATTGGAACCTGAATTTGAGTGTATTTATAATTCACTTTCATAGTTCCAGCCTGTACGATTTCATTTCCAACTAAATCATATAAATCAACTGTCGTTTTTCCACCCACTTGTGTGAAAAGTAACTCGCCTTGTAAAGCCCAATTTTTACTAACAAAATGTTCAGCAAAACCACCGACATAGAAGAATGAATTTGATTTGAAATCAGTAAAATCTTCCCAAAATGTGTCAGGAGAATCTTTCCAGTCCAACGTAGAATTGATGTACCCGGCCTTTACTCCAAAATGTGTTTGCGCAAAAGCCAAAGAAGATGCTGCTATCATTAATAGCAAAGTAAGTTTTTTCATAGGTTATTAATTTTAGTTTTTATCCGTGCAATTTTTTCCAAATGGCATCTTTTAATTCCTGAAGTCCTTCACCAGTTACGCCGGAAAAAAATAAAGGTTGTCTGTTTTCAGGGAATTCTGCGGAGATTTCTTTCTTCAATTCGTCATCCAGCAAATCTGCTTTTGAAACAGATAGGATGAAATCTTTGTCTACTAATTCAGGATTATATTCTTTCAACTCATTTTCCAAAATCTTGAATTCCTGAAAATGATCTTCAGAATCTGCTGGAATCAAGAATAATAAAATAGAGTTTCTTTCGATATGTCTCAAGAATCTGTGTCCAAGTCCTTTTCCTTCTGCTGCACCTTCGATAATTCCGGGAATATCTGCCATTACAAAAGATTTGTAATTTCTCCATTCCACAATTCCAAGGTTGGGGGTTAAAGTTGTAAAAGCGTAATCTGCGATCTTAGGTCTGGCTGCAGAAACCGATGCTAGAAGTGTAGATTTTCCTGCATTTGGGAAACCAACCAATCCTACGTCTGCTAAAAGTTTCAGTTCAAAAATGATGTAACCTTCCTGACCTTCCATTCCTGGCTGGGCATATCTCGGGGTTTGGTTGGTAGATGATTTGAAATGCTCATTTCCTTTTCCTCCTTTTCCACCTTCCATCAGAATGATTTCTTGTCCGTCTTCCAGGATTTCTCCTACAATTTCACCCTCCTCATTTCTTGCAATTGTTCCTAAAGGCACATTGATGTACACATCTGCACCGTAAGCACCTGTCAACTGGTTTTTTGCTCCATTTTCTCCACGCTCAGCTTTTACGTGTCGCGTATATCTAAGTGGCAAAAGCGTCCATTCGTGGGCGTTTCCTTTCATAATCACGTGACCACCGCGTCCGCCATCACCGCCATCAGGACCGCCTTTTGGGATGTATTTTTCTCTGCGGAGATGGGCAGAACCTGCACCACCGTGACCACTTTTACAATGAATTTTTACGTAATCTACGAAATTTGACATATTACTTGGGATTATAGACAAATAGAGAATAGATGATAAACTTTTCTAAGTTCATAATCTATTCTCTATAAATATAAGTTTTTATTATTTAATTTTTTCTACCTCGGCAAATAGTTTTTCGGAGATTTCAGAAATGTTCCCAATTCCGTTAACTTCCACATATTTACCTTGATTTTTGTACAATTCTGCAACTTCTGCAGTTTTTGTATAATATTCTTTGATTCTGTTTCTGATGATCTCTTCATTAGAATCATCTGTTCTTCCACTGGTTTCTCCTCTCTTCAGAAGTCTTTCTACCAAAACTTCATCTTCTACAATAAGAGAAAGACAAACGCTGATTTCTGTTCCTAATTCATCTTTTAAGATGTTTTCCAGAGCTTCTGTCTGAGTAGCCGTTCTAGGAAATCCATCAAAAATAAATCCATTGGTCTCTGTAGGTTTTCTCAACTCATCAATCAGCATATCAATGGTAACCTGATCTGGAACCAATTCTCCTTTGTCAATATATGATTTGGCTAATTTTCCAAGCTCGGTATCATTCTTCATATTATATCGGAACAGATCTCCTGTCGAAATTTGTTTTAAATTAAATTTCTCGATAAGATGCTGTGCCTGGGTTCCTTTTCCACTTCCCGGAGGGCCAAAGAGAACAATATTGATCATAATTTCTTTAAATTTATTATTGATTTATTTCTTTCAGTATAATACTAATGATTGATTCTTCCTTCTTCTAATTGATAAAGATCAGGTAGATTTCTTCCCAATTCATCGTAATCTAATCCATAGCCTAATACAAATTTGTTAGGAATTTCTTTAGCAACATAATCAATCGTGAAATCTTTTTGGAAAACGTCTGGTTTTAATAGTAATGAAGCTACTTTCAAAGTTTTAGGACGTTGCGTATTTTTGAAATATTCAAAAAGGTTTTCTAATGTATTTCCGGTGTCTACGATATCTTCCATAAGGATGATGTGACGATCTACAACATCTTTTGTAAGATCCATTTTCTTATAAACAATACCTGTAGATTGTGTGCCAGAATAAGAACTTACCTGTAAGAATGCAATTTCACATTTACCAGGATAGTACTTTAAAAAATCTGAGAAAAACATAATTACGCCGTTCAGAACACCTACAAAAATAGGCGTTTCATCTTTGTAATCTTCGTAAACTCTTAGGGCTAATTTTTTTATAATTTCCTGAATTTCATCGTGTTTCAGGTATGGTACGAAACTTTTGTCGTGAATTTGTATAGACTCCATATATATATCAAAGTGCAAAAGTAAGATTTTTCAGCCAAACTGCCGATTTTCTTTTTTTGAAGCTTTTTCGGCAAAGGGTAATACAATTTAATTATCTATATTTGCGTTACGTTTCTGAAAAAGAATAATTATGTTCAAATCGCTTTTCCATTGGAAAGTTTTACTTAATATCGTTTTAGCAATGGCGTTTTTCGCCGGTCTGGTTTGGTTGACCTTCCGCTGGCTGGAGTTTCATACCAATCACGGAGAGGAAGTTCCTGTCCCGAATGTTATGAATATGACCGTCCACGAAGCTATCAAAATCTTGGATGATTCTGGTTTGGAATACGAAGTTGATAGTTTCAAATATGATCCTAAATTCCGTCCTTTTCAAGTTTTAGCGGTCAATCCAAATCCTGGAGCTAACGTTAAAAACGGAAGGGTAATTACACTTAAAGTTAATCCAAGAACTTGGGCTAAAGTGGCTATTCCAGATATTATTGATAGGTATAAAGGTTTGGCCTTTAATCAATTAAACCTTGTTGGTCTTAAAGTAGGAGATACACTTTATGAACCAAGTATCCAACGAGATGCTGTTCTTAGAATTATATATAACGGGACAAGTGTGAAACCGGGAACCCAAATTCCTAGATTTTCTGCTGTTGATTTGGTCATAGGTTCTGGTCCTTTGAGAAATGTTAGTATTCCAAATGTTGTTGGAAGAACAGTACAGGAAGCGAAGAAGATTATAGCTCAAGCTTTATTCGAAGTTGGAATTGTAGAACACGAAGATGGTGGGAAAGACGATTCTGATATTGTTTATTATCAGGATCCGGAATTTGGTTCTCTACGAGATCAGGGAATGCAAATCGATCTTTGGGCAAGTAAAAAAACGCCAGCAGAGCTACAAAATAAAATAAGACAATTGGATGAGATGTATCGTCCAAAAATTGATACAACATTAGCTCCGATTCAATATAATGAGATGCCAAGTGTAGAGCCACCGAAACCTCAGATTCAAAAACCAGCAACTTCAGTTGAGTCAACTGCTCCAAAACCTAAAGCTGTCACGCCTGCACAAAATTCGGGAGCTAATAATTCAGGAGGAACTGTAGCAAAACAAACTGCCACGACACCTGCTAAACCACAAGAAAAGCCTAAGCCTAAAAAAGTGGTTATTGAATAAGAAATTAAAATTAATATCAAAAAAAGGCTTCGACTAATGGTTGAAGCCTTTTAAAATTATAATATGCTGGACGAAAACGAGGATTTTTTAGAAGACGAATTTATCAACAATGAAACTTCTTCAGACGACGAAGAAAATAGTGGTCTGTATGAACATTTCAATATTACAGTTGATGGTAATCAGGAACCATTGCGTATTGATAAATATTTGTCCATCTTCCGCCAGAACTCTACAAGAAACAAGATTTCTCAAACTTGCAGAGCCGGAAATGTTATTGTTAATGGCAACGTTGTAAAACAAAATTATAAAGTAAAACCTGGTGATAATATCAGTGTTTTATTGGCTCACCCGCCAAGAGAAAATGTCATCATTCCGCAAGATATTCCGATTAATATCGTTTATGAAGATGAAGATTTGATTGTAGTTGACAAAGATGCTGGAATGGTAGTTCATCCAGGTCACGGAAATTGGGACGGTACATTGATTAACGCTTTAGCATTTCATTTTGCTAAAGATCCTAATTATAATTCAGATTTGGATAGAGTAGGATTAGTTCACAGGATTGATAAAGATACTTCAGGATTGCTTGTAATCGCTAAAAATGAGTATGCGCTGAGTTATTTGGCAAAACAATTTTTTGATAGAAAAACCAAACGTCTTTACTGGGCTTTTGTTTGGGGCAATCTTCAGGATGATGAAGGAACAATTACCGGCCATATCGGAAGACATCCAAAAAATAGAATGCAGATGTACACTTACGAAGACGGAAGTCAAGGTAAGCACGCTGTTACACATTACAAAGTTTTGGAACGATTCCGCTATATGACTTGGATAGAATGTAAGCTGGAAACAGGAAGAACCCATCAGATTCGGGCGCATATGAAACATATTGGACACACTTTGTTTAATGATGAAAGGTATGAAGGCAATGTCATTCTTAGAGGTGTTAATCTTCCAAAGTACAAGCAGTTTGTAAATAATGTTTTCGAAGTTTTACCGAGACATGCATTACATGCTCATACGCTAGGTTTTATTCATCCAACGACTAAGAAAGAAATGTATTTTGAAAGTCCGATGCCAAAAGATATGCAGGAGGCATCAGAACGTTGGCGAAATTACTTAGAAAATAATTAGAGTTTATATATTTGTATCGTGAAGAAAAATTACTCATTTTATAAAATATTTTCACTTTTTATAACAGTTTTTTTTATTGAGACTAAAGCTCAGGAAACTTTGCCTTTCTATCAGCAATATTTATTGGATGGAGATTTTCTTTTCAATCCGGCTTTATTAGGAAAAACGAATGATGTAGTTTTGAATTTTAACTACCAAAAACAATTTTCCCAACTCAGCGAATCACCTAATGTCCAGTCTTTAGGATTTCACGCAAATGTTTTTGACAGAGTTGGCGCGGGTATTTCATTTTTTAGAGATAAGAATGGTCCAATTTCTTCGAATGGATTAATGTTAGGAGCATCTTATTTTATTCCGTTATCGGATGAAGAGGATCGTCAGGATCAATTCTCTTTTGGTATCGGAACCAATCTCTACAATATGAATATCGATTACACTCAACTGAATCCTGAACAACCTGGAGATCCTACTTTGGGTGAAAACACCAACGATATTTTTTTAGCTTATGCTAATTTGGGAGCTGCTTTTAAATACAGGCATTTCTTTGCAGGTATTTCTGTAATTGATATCCCATTAACTAATGATTTACCAATTATCAACGGAATAGAACCTTCGCCAACCAAGTTTTATCTTAATGCAGGTTACGATTGGCATTTCACAGACGGAATGTTTTTAACACCCTCATTAATGATGAATCTGAATACCAATTCGTCAAGAATAATGGATTATAACTTGATGGCGACTGTTTTTGGAGAACAAAATAATCTTTCTGCAGGTCTAAGTTTCCGAAGTGCAAAAAGTGCTGTAGGAAGCCAGAATCTAGGAATGTCACCTGTAATAAAAGGACGAGTTGGAAACTTTACTTTCGGAGCGGTTTACAATTTTGGCGTTTCAGAATTGACTGAGAATTTTGGGAATAGTTTTATGCTATCCATTGGATTTAATATCGAAAACTTTATCAACGCAAGGGGTTTCCGATACAGATAAATAATATAATTTGAATAAATTTGAGCTCTGATTTTTCAGGGCTTTTTTAATGATTTACCTTCACATTCCTTTCTGCAAACAAAAATGCAGCTATTGTAACTTTCACTTTTCAACTTCTTTTAGTTTGAAAGATGAGATGTTGTTAGCTATTAAAAAAGAAATCAGGCTCAGACATAACGAACTTGAAAATAAATACTTAAAATCCCTTTATTTTGGTGGAGGAACGCCTTCAGTTTTAAGTGTTGACGAAATTAAATCTCTGTTGGATGAATTTCAAAAATATTTCAGTTTTGATGAGAATATTGAAATTACTTTAGAATCCAACCCAGACGACCTTAATAAAAACTTTCTCAAAGAATTATCTCAGACAGAAATTAATCGATTGTCCATCGGAACACAAAGTTTTTTTGACAAAGATTTAAAATTAATGAATCGTGCGCATAATGCTTCCGAAGCAGAAAGTTCTATCAAAAGAGCTCAGGATTACGGATTGGAAAATATTAGCATCGATTTGATTTACGGTTCGCCAACTTCAAACTTCGAAATCTGGAAAGAAAACCTTAATAAAACTATCGAGCTTCAAGTTCCACACGTTTCATCTTACGCTTTGACAGTCGAGCCAAAAACGGCTTTAGAAAAGTGGATTGAAAATGGAAAAGTAAGTTCTCCCGAAGAAGCAGAACAAAATCAAGAGTTCTATTATATGAAAGATTTTCTGAAAGATAATGGATTTGACCATTATGAGATTTCAAATTTTGGAAAGCCGGGCTTTCATTCAAAACATAATTCTGCATATTGGAAATCTGAACCGTATTTAGGAATTGGTCCTTCGGCGCATTCTTATAATGGCAGTTTGGAAAGAAGTTGGAATATCGCCAATAATCCAATTTATATCAAAAATCTGAACCAAAATATTCTTCCCAAAGAAACTGAAATCCTTTCCGAAAAAGATAGATTCAACGAAATGATGATGATTGGACTTAGAACAATTTGGGGCGTTGATTTGGATAAAATCAATCAAAACTTTTCTTCAGAAATAATCGATTATCTTAACCAAGAAATCAAACCTAAATTAGAATCCGGAATTCTTAAAATAGAAAATAATTACTTGAAAATTCCAGAAAAACATTGGTTTTTAGCAGACGGAATTGCGAGTGACCTATTTTTAGTCTAAAGACTTCGACGAGCTTAGTCTGACAATGCATAATTAGTATCAGAGTTGTCACATTGAGCTTGTCGAAATGTTTTTCAGAATAAAAAAATCACTATTTTTGTGAAGTTAAATCTTTGCTGAGTTTTACGTCTTTGCGAACTTAAAAACGTTTCAATAGTCAAAAAAACTTTGCGGACTTTGCGTTCAAATAACAGATAAAAGATTATCTCTTGAAAAAGAAAAAAGCCGACTACACGCATCTTTCAGCCAATCAACCAATCGGGATTTTTGATTCCGGAGTTGGCGGATTAACGGTTGCGAAAGAAATTAAAAGATTGTTGCCCAATGAAGATTTGATTTATTTTGGCGATACAAAACATCTTCCCTACGGTGAGAAATCCCGTGAAGCTATTGTTGGTTATTCAACTAAAATTACCAATTTCCTTTTAGAGAAAAATTGTAAAGCGATTGTAATTGCCTGCAATTCTGCGACGGCTAATGCTTTGCAGGAAGTTCAGGAATTGGTCGCTGACAGAGTTCCTGTGATTGATGTGATTAATCCGGTTGCGGAAAAAGTATCTTACGAAATACACAACAATGTCGGCGTAATTGCGACCAAAGCAACGGTTAACTCAGGACTTTATAAAAAATCAATTCGAAAACATAACAAATTCATCAAGGTTGATGAATTAGCAACGCCACTTTTGGTTCCGGCTATTGAAGAAGGTTTTAAAAATCATCCGATTACCCATTCGATTATTTATAATTATCTGAGTAATAGTAAATTAAAAAATATCGAAACTTTGATTCTCGGTTGTACACATTATCCGCTTTTGATTGACGAAATCAAACAATATTACGGAAACCGTGTTCGTGTAATTGATTCTCCAAATATCGTTGCCAATCAATTGAAAATGATTTTGGATAAACATCATCTTCTGAATGAAGAAAATCATCAATCAACTTACGAATTCTTCTTATCGGATATTACCAAAAATTTCGAAAAAATCTCTAAAAAATTCTTTGGAAAATCAATTGAATTAGAACTTAAATCGCTTTAGAAATTCTCATTTCTGAAGATACTTTTGATTTGATTAATTTCGCTTTGAACCATATTTTTCGTTCGTTCACCAAAGTGTAATGTATTTTCGATTTTGTTGTTGCCTTCCCAGGTTATCTCGATTCCGCCATTTGCAATTTCTTTTTTACAAAGAAAATCAGGAACAATTGAGAAACCCGAATTTCCACTTAAACAACGCACAATCGAACAAATATTCGGAACTATATAGTTTGGTTTAAAGTCTGGATGTCGATTAAAATTAGCTTTCCAAAAATTATTCAGATGTTCCATATCCGCCGCTGTGCTGTACCAGATTTGCTGTTTCAGCCAGTTTTCAGCATCTTCAATTTTATTGGTTTTAATTAATTTTTTGAATTCCGAAGTATCAGTTCCCGTTCCATTAATCAAGACAATTTTTTCTTTGGAAAAAGCTTCAAAATTTAAGTTTTTAAGATTAGTTTTTCTTGGTGTAATAATCAAATCCAGCAATCCGTTATCCAAATCCGAAAACATCTGTTCATACAATCCAAAACGGATAATCACATTGAAATCAAATTTCGGAATATGCTTTTCCAACGTGAATTGAAAAGTTTCAAAACACATCCCAACGCTCACAGTTGCACGTTCGGTTTTCGTCGTTTTATGAAAAGTTTGTTCGGCCGTTTCCAGTTTCAAGAGAGGTTCCAAAGTGAAATTATAAAGAATCTTCGCTTTCTCTGTCGGAATTAGTTTCTTTGAAATCCTTTCGAACAAAGAATAACCAACATAAGCTTCCAATGAACCAATATGAAGGCTAACACCAGGTTGGGAAATATATAATTCCTTCGCCGCTTTGGTATAAGACTGAGTTTCATAAACACTTTTAAAGGTTCTAAGCCATTCCAGATTTATCATTTTTGTATTATAATTATAATGCAAATATATAATTTATATTATTTTTATAATTGATTTTTCTGTTGGAACTTTGCATCATTAAATTATTAAATAGAAAATTCAATGAAAAAAATATTTGTAATCAACGGTGGACAAACGTTCGCACATTCCGGTGGAGCTTTTAACAAAACGATTACCAACTGGACTAAAGATATTCTTGAGAGTCAGAATTTCGAAATCAGAATTACTAACGTTAATGATGAGTTTGATGCAGCTCAGGAAGCTGAAAATTTCAAATGGGCAGATATTGTGGTTTACCATTTTCCGGTTTGGTGGTTTCAGGTTCCAAACCGATTAAAATTTTACATTGATGAAGTTTTCACGGCTGGCCACAATAATGGAATCTATAAAAGTGACGGACGTTCCCGAGTGAATCCGGCGATTAATTACGGAACCGGCGGTTTGATGCACGGTAAAAAATATTTTGTAACCACAAGTTGGAATGCGCCGGAAACTGCTTTTACTCTGGAAGGTGAATTTTTCAACCAGCATTCTGTGGATGAAGGGGTTTTGTTTGGTTTTCACAGGATGAACTCCTTCACAGGAATGACACTTTTAGGAAGCTTCCATTTCCACGATATGGAGAAGGCAGCTACTAAAGAAAGAATTGATAATTATGAAATTGAGTATAAAAATTATCTGAAAAATGCCTTGGAAACTGAGGAATTGAAAGTGTTGAATTAATTAAATAAAATCAAAATGTCAATCTATTTAACAGCGATTTTGAAATCGAAAAAAGATAAAATTCAGGGTTTGAAATCAATTCTTGACAATATGGTTCTGAATACGAGAAAGGAAGAAGCTTGCGAAAAGTATGAACTACAGCAAAGTCTGGATGACGAAACGGTTTTTATCTTTCACGAGATTTGGAAAAGTAAAGAGGGTTTGGATGCTCACAATCAACAACCTTACATTCAAGAATTTGTTGAAAAAGTTCCTGATTTATTGGAAAAACCAGCAGAAATTTATCTGGCGAAATTAGTTTAAAATAGAAACGCCTCGATTAATCGAGGCGTTTTTTTATAATGAAATAGTTTTATTGACATTGATATCTTCCAAAAATCGATTATCGTGAGAAACTACAATCAAAGTTCCCTCATAATCGTTGATAGCTGATGTCAAAATCTCAATATTTTGGATATCGAGATTATTCGTTGGCTCATCCAGAATTATCATATCAGGCGAAATATTCTGAATAGAAAGACAGCAGAGTAGAAGCTTTAGTTTTTCGCCTCCGCTTAAGAATTTGCACTTTTTGTCCCAATCGTTTTTCCAGAAAAGAAAACGTGCTAAAATGGTTTTAATCTCGTGTTCTTCAAGGTTTTTTAAATTGAATTGCTGAGCTTGTTCATAAACCGAAAGTTCATTTTTAATCAAAGAATATTCTTGGTCAATGTAAATCGTTTTCTTTTCTGATAAATAAATCTCGCCAAAAGTTGGTTTGGTTTCTCCTAAAATCAGCCTTATCAAAGTTGTTTTTCCTGAACCGTTATCACCTTTTATTGAAATTCTTTCTCCATTAACAATTTGAAAATTGAGATTGTTTTTCCAAAGATTTTCTTGATGATAATTGAAATTAATTTGTTCGGCTTTGACCAAAATTTTCCCTTTATGAAGATGAGAATTATCGAAATTGATTTTCATCTTATCAATTCCGGAAAGATTATCTTTCAAACTGTGGAGATTTTCCCTGATGTTATCGATTTTTTCAGAATGAACCGATTTCAGTTTTGAGGTGCTGTTTTCCGCTTTGTTGCGAAGCGTGTTCATCATAATTCTGGAAACACCGGATTTTTCCTGTTTTCCTTTTCCTCGAGAATCTAATTTGTTTTGTCTTTCAATCGTTTCGCGCTCTTTTTCTTTGGCTTTTTTCAGTTCCTTTTCTCGATTTTGGATATTCTGTTCCAGCGAATTTTGTTCTATTTTTTTCTGTTCAGAATAGAAATCATAATTTCCTCCATAAACTGAAATTCCACTTTTATTGAGTTCGCAAGTTTTATCCAAAAGATTGAGCAAAACTCTGTCGTGACTTACAATCAAAAGACTTTTCGAAGTTGATTTGATAAAATCATAAAGCAAATTTCTACTTGCCAAATCCAGATGGTTTGTTGGTTCGTCCATTAGAATCAAACCTGACTGACGAATCATCATTCCTGCGAGAAATAACTTGGTTTTTTGTCCGCCACTTAGATTTTTCAATTTTAGATTTAAATCAAAATCTGGCAGATTCCAACAAATGAAAGCTTCTTTGATTCTGTCTTCAATTGTCCAATCATCATTCAGAATTTCCATATTTTCTTCGGTTACATAACCGTTTAGAATTTCTTTTAAAGCATTCAGTTTTTTATCGATTCCTAGTGCTTCTGCAATAGTCAAATGATTATACTGTCCGAAAATCTGCGGAATGTAATAGATGTTAGAATCTGATTTAATCGTTCCTGATTTTGGGTGTAATTCGCCAGCAATTATTTTGAGCAAAGTTGATTTTCCGGAACCATTATTTCCGATTAAAGCTATTTTTTCCTGAGAATTGAGTGTAAAGTTGATGTCCGAAAAAAGAACATCTTTATTGGGATGCTGATAAGATATATCTTGTAGAATTAACATAATTTCTTTTTTAAGATGGAACAATAGCGGACGAGATTGCCCGCAGAAGATTGCCTGAAAAGAAATTGAATTTTACATTATAATCTTTAGAATTTTATTTCTGCAAAGTTAGAAATTATTTTTAAAATCAAAAAAGCCTTGAATTTTCAAGGCTTTTTGTCATTAAATCACATCCAGAATTTCTTCAAAATTCAATCTAGATTTGGCTTTGAGCTTCGGTTGGTTAAAATCATTTTCGTCTCTCACGCCAATCGCGACTGCGAATAACGTTGTGTATTTTTCATTATTCAGAATAGTGTCATATTTTGCAATTTCAATTCCTTCCATTGGTGTAGAATCAATTTCCATTTGTGCACAAGCGCTCAATAAAACGCCCAATGCAAGATAAACCTGATGCGACATCCAGCTTTTTATATATTCTTCGCCGTGTGGTTTTATCATTTTGTTGTAATATTCTATAGAACCTTCGGGTAAATTCCTTTCAATTTGTTTTTCAAAATCTTCCGCATTTTTCAATACTTGAAAAACGACTAAAAGCTGGCTGTCATTAATTTTTTCTTTGTTGAAATAAGAAACTTCAGCAAATTCTGACTTAGCTTTTGAAGCTTCTACAAAAGTAAATTTCCAAGGCTGACTGTTGATTGAAGAAGGACTCAGATGTAGAATCGATTTCAGTTGTTCTTTAATTTCACTGTTAAGTTTTCCTTCAGAATTATACTTTTTTACAGTGTATCTTTTCTGCATTTTGGTAAGAAATGTTTCCATAATTTTATACTATCAATTTTATAGTTGCAAAAATAAGTAGTGTTTATTAACTTTGCAATAACGGTCAATAATGATAGTATATGTTTTTAATCGATAATAAAAAATTTCCTTGCGGAACAAGCGTTACAATGCGTTTTATAGGAGGAAAATGGAAAGCAGTCATTCTCATTCATCTTGCAAAGGGAACGAAACGATATAATGAAATCAGGAAAGAAATCCTGACAATCACGGAAAGAACCTTGAGTCTGCAGTTGAAACAACTAGAAGATGACGGAATTATCGAGCGGAAAGTTTACACGCAAAAGCCACCACTAATGGTAGAATATTCTTTGACTGATTTTGGGAAAACTCTGATTCCTGTCCTGCGTTCGATTTGTGATTGGGGAAATGAAGCGATTAAAGATTGTGATAAGATATTGGTTCAGAGTTGATTATAATCCGATTTTCTTCATAACGGTATTCAATTTTTGCTTCCATTCAGCGGGTTTTGTAGAATATCCGGAGGAAGCAATGGCGAAAAACCATTCGTTATGATTTTGAGAACCTTTTAGATTTTGATAAAATTTCTTTTTCGAAACCCATTCGCAAAAGGCACGATAAGATGCTTTGGAATCAGTAAAACTTTTGAATCTGGAATTGTTGATATCGTTTTTTCCTGTCATTCCAAAATGGTTGTTTAGGACTTTACACGCCGAACTTGTACCACCGCCAGTTTCCATAAAAGCAATTGAAAGAATAACCGAAGTTGGAATCCCAAATTCCTGAGAAAGCTCCGTAGCAAAAGGCTTGTATTGATTGACGTAAGAATTCTGAGCAGAGATTTTCAAACTGAAAAACATAACGAAAATCATTAATAATTTGATGTTGAAACTCCTCATATCACAATCAATTTATTTAGAAACTGCTTCAGCTTCGAAGAAAGAAAAATTAATATTTCCGTACTTTCTGCTGTCTTTCAGATTCGGATGTGGATATTTTTGTCTGCTTTGATGTTCTAGAATGAAAACGCCGTTCGGTTTCAGTAATCCGTTGTTTAAAACCAGATCAATCATTTCCTTATATTTACTTTCTTCAGTTTCGAAAGGCGCATCTGCGAAAATAATATCATATTTTTTCTCGTGATTTCTTTTCCTTTTCAGCCAATCGAAGACATCTGCCCGTTGAACATTCACCTGTAATCCCATATCCAAATCATTGGCTGTGGAATTGATGAATCCGGCGTGTTTTGGATTCAGTTCGATCGATGTGATGTCCTGACAATCGCGTGAAGCAAATTCCAAAGTAATGGAACCAATTCCGGCAAACAAATCCAAAACGGAACAAAATTCCAGATCAAATCGGTTTTCAATCATACTGAAAAGCGCTTCTTTTGCGAAGTCAGTTGTTGGTCTTACATCGAAATTTTTTGGCGCCGCGATTTTCTTGGCTTTCCATTTTCCGGATATGATTCGGTACATAATTGATAGTTGATAAATGATAATTCTCTAATTTCTTAGAGTTTAAATTTTTTCTTGCCTTAACTCAAAACGAAATTCTTCTTATGCAAATTGTCGAAAATGATTTTCAGATTTGGGACGAATTTCTGCATTTCCGAGATGAAGGTTTCGTTTTCAGTTGTTTCTCCATAAATATAAAAGTAAGTTTCAGAAATCCCGAAATCAATTTTACTCAATGTAAACATTATGAAGTATAGAAAATCCACTTCCGAAGCTGCGTCAAGGTTATTGTAAAGAATAACTTTTTTGTTTTCAATAGCGAAAAATTCTGCTTGCTGATGGTAAAGGTTCACGTGGATTTCTTTTCGGTTTTTCACATTCAGGGAATTCAGAAACTTTTCACCTGAAAAATTGAAGTGAACCGGAACTTCCAACTGTTTTATTTTTGTGTAAAATTCTTTAGGAAAGCTATAATAAAACTGAATCCCAAATTTCTTATTCACAGAAAGCATCAGCTCTTCCGCATCTTTTCTGACATCGGCGTTGTAGGAGATAAGATCATAGCCCAAATCGTGCTGGTCAAAACCTTCTTCCACAATCGAAAAATGATTGATGGAAGAAATCACAGAGATTTCAGAAAACTTCTCAGAAGCCAAGATCTCATTCAGTTTCTCTTCCACCAGATTTTTTGGCGTTTCTTCATCTTTCAGCCAGATTTTTTCTTCCAAGACCTTTTTGGATCTAGAAATCTGCCACTGCAAACCATCTTTCGTAAAAAGTAAGGATAATTTCCTCATATTTTTTGTTCTGATATTTAATAGTTTTCAGTAAAATCTGAAAAACTGAGATTTGCAAAGTTAAAAAATTAAAACTTTACTATTTCACTCTCGGTCAATTCTTATATTATGGTTATCTTCGCAGTTAATTCGATTTATTCTAAGGATGAACAAGATATCATTTTTCTTAATATTACTAGTTTCTCAATTGAGTTTTTCTCAACAGACCATCAAATTTGAAGATTCTGATTTTGCAACTATTCTAGCTAAGGCTAAGGCTGAAAAAAAACTTGTTTTTATGGATGCTTATGCAGCTTGGTGCGGACCTTGTAAACTGATGGAAAAAAATGTTTTCACAGATAAAGCTGTTTCAGATTATTATAATCAAAACTTCGTCAATGCCCATTTTGATATGGAAAAGGGCGAGGGTAAAACGCTTGCTGCAAAATACGGAATCCGAAGCTACCCAACATTTTTATTTTTAAATGGCGAAGGCGAAATCGTTGGTAAAGAATTAGGTTACATCCAAACGAAAGAATTTTTGGAATTAGGAAAGAAAAATAATAATCCGAGTTTGGTCAATACAAACCTGAAAGATGAGTTCCTGAAAGGAAAGTTAGACCAACCAGCATTATTGAATTTCATCAATCTTTACGCAAGCAAAGATCCGGTTTTGGCTAAACAAGCATCGGAAAAATATTTTGCCAATAAAAAAGACAAAGAGTTTTCTGGCGAAGAAGTCAACGCACTTCTGAATTTTACTCAATCTGTAGATGATGCCAATTATAAAGTTTTCGCAGTAAATAGATCTGAGATCACAAAGCTTCTTCCAGAGAATAATTATAAGCAGTTTGACAATTATCTTAAATTGATGAAATTGGTAACATCAGCAACAGACGAAAAAACAAAAACAATCGATGATGCAAAGATCCTTAAAGAAGGAGAAGGTTTGTTCCCAAAAGAAGAACTTACAAAAAGTTTGAATCTTTACAAGTTGAATTATTACTCGGCTCACGAGAACTTTCCAGCTTACGAAAAGACAGCCTTAGAATATTATAAGAATCCGGATGAGTTCAATAATAATGAGTTGTTGGCAGCTGCAAGTACAATCAGTGAACAATCAAAAGATATCAAATCTCTTCAAGCCGCGGCGCGTTGGACAGAGAAAGTGGTAATGTCTTCAGAAAACTTTGATTCTACAAGCATTTTGGCAACATTATATGAGAAATTAGGAAAAAAAGAAGAAGCTAAAATGTTTGCAGGAATGGCCGCCAATTTCGCAAAAGAAGAAAACAGAGATGCCACAAAAATGAACGAAATACTGAACAAAAAATAATGATGAAAAAACTTTTGTTGCTGAGTTTTATTGGCATTATCACTTACGGCTTTTCGCAAAAAAATGAAACTTATATCAAAGCCAATGCTTTATTCCTTCCAGTAGGAATGCTGAATGTAGGCGTAGAACACGGCTTCTCAGATCATATCACTGGACAGGCAGATTTATTTATTTCTCCCTGGAAATCATTCGCAGGAAAACACGCACAAGTTTATATGTTGGGGTTCAATGGAAGATATTATTTTAATGAAGCTTTCAAAAAATTCTATGTAGGCATTGATTTTTCATTGGCGAGATTCAATATCCAAAAGTGGGGATATTGGAATGATAATTTTTATGTTCATAAAAATGGAGTGGTGACGTCTTATATTAATTCTAATTTATATCAAAGAGGATATTCATTTATGTTAGGCGGATTAGCTGGTTATCAGTTTACTCTGGGCGAAAGATGGAACCTTGATCTATATCTTGGTCTTGGGACGATGCAAAGTTTTTACAAAGGATATGACAAGTTGAGCGGCGACCGCTATGATACAGAAGGAGATTCTATGGGTAGAGAAACGAACAGGAGTGGTGAGTTTCTTCCTTACAAAGGTGGGATAATGATTTCTTATAAACTTTAAAGATGAATTTCAAAAATCCAAAATATATACTGATTGCAGTTATTACTTTCATCATTATTTTTCTGATGAATTATATTGGAAATGATTCGCCAGATAAACTTTCGAGAGCTTTGTTAACTGCTTTTTCTGCAGTAATAGGTCTAGGAATTGGAATGTGGATTTACAGCAAACGCGACAAAAACGACGAACGTAATAATTTTGATTAATTAAACTGATTTTTATGCAGATCGATCTACAATCTGGTAAAAAAATATATTTTGCTTCCGACCAACATTTCGGAGTTCCTGATTTGCAACAAAGCCGAATTAGGGAAGAGAGATTTATCCGTTGGTTGGATCAAATCAAAAGAGATGCACAAATTCTTTTCTTGATGGGCGACCTTTTTGATTTTTGGCACGAATGGAAATATGTTGTTCCAAAGGGCTACATCAGAGTTTTGGGAAAAATTGCTGAGTTGAAAGATTCTGGAATCGACATTTATTTTTTCGTTGGTAATCACGATTTGTGGATGAAAAATTATTTCGAAGTTGAATTGGGAATTCCTGTTTTCTTCGAAAAAAGATATTATGAAATTAATGGTAAGCAATTTCTTTTAGCGCACGGCGATGGACTTGGGCCTGGTGACAAAGGTTACAAAAGAATGAAAAAAGTCTTTACCAATCCTCTTGCTCAATGGGCTTTCAGATGGTTACATCCAGATATCGCAATGAAAATTGCCAACTATATGTCGCAGAAAAATAAGATGATCTCTGGTGTTGAAGATCAAAAGTTTTTAGGTGAAGATAAAGAGTTTTTGATTCTCTATTCAAAAGAAAAACTGAAGACAGAAAAAATCGATTATTTTGTTTACGGTCATCGCCATTTGCCAATGGTTTTGGATTTGGACAAAGGAGCGAAATATATCAATCTTGGAGATTGGATTTCTTATTTCACTTATGGAGTTTTTGATGGAGAAAATTTTGAATTAAATTCATTCGAATCTTAAAAACAAGTTGTGAAGTAACAAAATGTTGGTAGAAAAAGAGTAATAATGATAAAAAGCGACGAAGTCGCGACATCTTGGTAAAAATGAAGCAGAATATTTTTGATATTAAAACAGAAGAAGACTTCCGATTAGCTTCCGTAGAAACTTTTTTATATCAATATGAGAATGTAGAAGTTTATAGGAAATTTGTTGATTATTTGAACATCAATCCTTCATCAATTCATCAAGTTTCCGATATTCCATTTCTACCGATTGAGATGTTTAAAAATCATTTGGTTTTGGATGAAAATTCTAAAGCAGAGAATTATTTTCAAAGTTCCGGAACAACACAAATGAATCGCTCCAAACATTACATTGCTGATTTTTCTATTTACGAAGAAAGTATTTACAAAAGCTTTGAGCAATTCATTGGAAAGCCTGAAGATTATATTTTTTTAGGTTTACTTCCTAATTATTCTGAAAATCCATATTCCTCTTTGATTTATATGATTGATTATTTGATTAAGAAATCTGATAAACCGGAGAATGGCTATTTCCTTTACAATCATCAGGAATTATTTGATTTGCTTCAAACTTTAACGGATAAAAAAGTCATTCTATTTGGTGTTTCTTTCGCATTATTAGATTTCTTAGATTATTGCAACTCAAACTCTAAAACTCTCCAATTCTCCAACTTTCTCACAGTGATAGAAACTGGCGGAATGAAAGGGAGAAAAGAAGAAATGACGAAAGATGAACTGTTGAAAATATTCCAAGAAGGCTTCAAAACAGAAAAAATTTATTCAGAATATTCGATGACAGAGTTGTTGTCTCAGGCTTATTCTCTAGGCGAAAATATCTATAAAAGTCCCAACTGGATGCGAATTCTCATTAGAAATACCGAAGATCCTTTTTCTTATGTTGATGATGGAAAAAATGGCGCTATCAACATTATTGACTTAGCAAACAGACATTCTTGTTCCTTCATCGCTACTCAGGATTTAGGAAATGTTCAAGATAATACATTTCAGGTTTTGGGAAGAATTGATCATTCTGATATCCGAGGCTGCAGTCTTTTGGTTTCCTAAATTTTAATTAAATTTAATTTTAAAAACACAATTTGATTTAGTCAAAGTCTAATTTAAAATCTGCCTAATGAGGTTTTTATTATTAATTTTTCTACTCTCTTTTTCTCTTTTCAAATCTCAAGAATGCTATGATTTGAAGACAGTTTTGAAAGTTGAGCCTACAGAATTATACAAACCCCATTTATTAGCTTCACAGAATTTCGGAGTTAAGATTCTTCAAAATACAAAGACTGTTGATAAGTACATTGCCAATGCAAAATTTGTGAAAGTGAAGAAAAAATCAAGAGGTTACAGATTGCAGACTTTAGAATATAGCCGACCATATTTGGTTAAAAAAGCCAGAACGACCTTGGAAAGAATAGCGAACAAATTTGCAACAGATACCAAAAGTTTCTTCGTTGTTTCGTCTGTTACCAGAACTTTGGAAGACCAGTGCAGATTAAGAAAAGTCAATTCTAATGCGTCTTTAGGAATCAGTTCTCATAACTATGGCGCTGCGTTTGATATTTCGTATGTTAGATTTGACCACAAATTGAAAGTCAATCCAAAATTGGAAAAAGAATTGGAGAAAGTTTTGACAGAGTATAAAAATCTTGGTAAAATCTTTTATATTAAGGAGAAGCAGCAAAGCTGTTATCACGTTACAGTTCGTAACTACTAAAGTTTGAATTGATGTTGAAAATAGAAGAACTCGTTCACGCTTTTGTCACTTCCAATTGTGACTTTGATAAAGAAATTGTTTTGACTAATTTTTTCCATTCCGACTGGGAAGCGGATATTTTATTGATTAATAATGAAGGTTTCAGCCACGAAATTGAAATCAAATTATCCAAATCCGATTTCAAAAACGATTTTAAAAAATTCTATACCAATCAAAAATCAGGAGAAAAATTTCTAAAGCACGATAAGATTGGCTGTGGCGATTATATTTGCAATTCATTCAGTTTTCTTGTTCCAATGGGAATGGTTGACCACAAGGATATTCCGGAACATTGTGGAATTATTGAGTTTTACCACGACGAAGACAATTGGGAAACGACTTTTTACAAAATCCGGAAACCAAAAATGACTCATGAAGATTCTTATTGGAAACTATGTGACAAAGACTATTTTCTAAGAAATCTTGCTAGAAACCTGCTCGTCAAGAAATTTGAATTGAAAGGGAAAAAAGAAGAATTAATTTTCAAAAGTCCATTTGAGATTAAGAATAAAAAATAAATCCTACTTTATTAAGTAGGATTTATCTTTAGAAATGATTCTACGCTTATAGTTTTTCAGGTTTTTCAATCAATAAATTATAAGTGAAAGCTGCAAAAACTCCACCCAGAATTGGAGCTACAATAAACAGCCAAAGTTGTGACAGTGCTTCTCCACCAGCAAATAGTGCTGGACCAATACTTCTTGCAGGATTTACAGAAACACCTGTAATTTTGATTCCAACAATGTGAATCAGAACCAAAGAAAGTCCAATTGCCAGACCAGCAAAGCCTCCGTGGATATTCTTAGTAGAAGTAGATCCCAGAATTACCATCAAGAAGATGAATGTGAAAACAAACTCAGCAACCAAAGCAGCTACAGTTGTATATTCATCCAGATAGCCAGTTCCCCAGCCATTAGAACCCAAAGCCCAAGGACCTAATTCAGCGCCAGGATGATTGGTAAAAATGACATACAGAATTCCTGCACCAATAATAGCTCCGATTATCTGAGCAACGATGTAGTACAAAGCTTCTCCCAATTTCATTCTGCCAGCCGCAACCATCGCCAATGAAATAGCAGGATTGATGTGACATCCGGAAATGTGTCCGATAGCGTATGCCATTGCGACCACACTCAAACCAAATGCAAAAGAAATTCCCAGAAGCCCGACACCAGTTGTTCCATCAGCGCCAGCAATCACTGCGCTACCGCAGCCCATTAATACAAGAACCATTGTGCCAATCATTTCGGCAACAAATTTTGAAGTTGTTGATACCATTTGTTTTGTTTTTTTAATAGTTTATTAAAACAAATCTAATAAAATTTTTAATTAGTTGTGAATAATTCAAAAAATATTTGTTGACTGACAAAATTTCCAATTATTTTTGTCATTCTTGTAATGGTTTGTTTTTTGAGCTAAACATTTGTATAAATTTTAGAATTATGGCTTTAAAATATTCAATTCTCGATTTGGCAACTATTGTCAAAGGCGATGATATCAATAAAACATTTCAGAAATCGGTGAAATCTGCACAACACGCAGAACAACTTGGATTTACAAGATATTGGTTCTCGGAGCATCATAATTTCCCTAATGTTGCGAGCGCTTCAACATCGGTATTAATTGGTCATATTGCTTCACAAACCACAACTTTACGAGTTGGTTCCGGAGGTATTATGCTGCCCAACCATTCCACTTTATCTGTCGCAGAGCAATTTGGAACTTTGGATGGATTATTTCCTGGTAGAATAGATCTTGGTTTGGGAAGAGCGCCCGGAACTGATATGCTGACAGCAACTGCGTTAAGAGGTAATAATTTCAACCCCAATTATAATTTTGAATTCTATATTAAAGAACTTCAAAAATATTTATCTAATGAAAATGCTGAAGCGAAAGTACGAGCGATTCCAGGTGAAGGTGCGGATGTTCCGCTTTACATCTTGGGAAGTTCTACAGATTCAGCTTTTTTAGCAGCTAAATTAGGTCTGCCTTACGCTTTTGCAGCCCATTTTGCACCTTCTCAATTGGAAGTGGCTTTGGAGATCTATAGGGAACATTTTCAGCCCTCTGAATTTCTTGATGAACCTTATGTGATGATTTGTATTAATATTATTGCGGCAGATTCTGTAGATGAAGCTCATTATTTATCAACGTCGCATTTCCAGGCTTTTGTCAATATTTTGACTGACCAAAGACAGCCTCTTTTACCACCAGATGAAACCGAATTGGCTGGTATTTCAGATGAAGTAGCTCTTCATCTGAATAGAATGGCTGCTAAAACATTCGTTGGAGACAAAGAAACTTTGAAAGAAAAACTCACCAAGTTTAAGAAGGATTACAAACCAGATGAGATTATTGTTTCAGGAAACATCTATGATTTTGATAAAAAACAAAGGTCTTACGAGATAGCTTCAGAAGTTATCAAATCACTATAATTAAAAAAAGCACAAACTTAGGTTTGTGCTTTTTGTTTTATTTCAGAATATCAACTTCAATTGTACTACTGTTGTAAACTTTGATATTGGCTTTTGTATAATCTTCCTTGGTTGCTTTGTAAGGATTTTCAAGGAACTTCTGAGGATTGATGGCCATCAAAGGAAACCAAGTGCTTTGAACCTGAATCTGGATTTTATGTCCTTTTTTGAAAGTGTGCAAGACATCTTGCAATTTTACATTCACAACTTCTTCTTTATTTGGAGTCAAAGCTTCCGGTTTTTCAAAACTATTACGGAATCTTGCCGGCATTATTTCGCTTCTTACCATTTGATGATAGTTGGCATAAACGACATTGGGTTTGTCTGGATTTGCTTTCTCATCAGAAGGATAAACATCAATTAATTTAACTGCAAAATCTGCATCTGTGGAAGTGGTAGCTATTTTCAGTTTAGTTAAAATCTCTCCTGCAAAAGTAACGTTACTATCCAAAACATCCGTTGTAAAAGTTAAAACATCTGGTCTGTAACTCGCAAATCTCTGGTCTTCGCTCATATAATTCCTTGGTGTGAATCCAGTCATATCTTTGTGATTCTCGCTGCTTAAAACAGGTTTGTTAGGATCAGAAGTATATTCTGAAAAAGCAACCTGGTTCAGAATATTTTTAGATAAGGTTCCTGAGTTGTCAAGATAAAAGGATACTTTTTGCGTTTGCTTTGGCGGCCAGTTTTCGAACTGTTCCCATTCTTTTTTTCCAGTGTCAAACATATAAGCTTCAGGAAGTTTAGCCGCAGTTTTAGGATCTTCTTTCAAATAATGATGAAAGAATGGTTGTTCTATATTTTTCTGGTAATAAGTAGCGATGCTGTCTCCGAAATAAATGTCATTATGAAAATGTTTCCCTTCTTCTCTGTTCCAGCCTCCGTGGGAGAAAGGTCCCATCACAATCGTGTTCTTTGCTTTCGGACTAGATTTCTCAATGGTTTTATAAATGTTAAGCGGACCAGCTAAATCTTCTGCATCAAACCAGCCACCAACTGTCATCACAGCGTGGTTGACGTTTTTAAGATGAGGTAAAAGATTTCTTTTTTGCCAGAACTCATCATAGTTGGGATGATTCACAACTTCCTGCATAAAGAAATTGTCTTTATAATATTTGTCAACACCATCTTTCAAAGTTCCCATATCTTTGTAGAAAAGGTAACCGTCGTCAGAGGTTGGTTTTATCATTTTATCAGCGAACCAGCTTTTGTCTTCAGCTTTAGTTTTCTGAACTCCGAACACTGGAAACGTTTTGAAATAACCCATCAAGAATGCACCGTTGTGATGGAAATCATCAAACCAAAAATCAGAAATTGGTGCTTGTGGAGACGAGGCCACCAAAGCAGGATGATTCGCTAAAGTTCCGACAGCAGTGTAAAATCCGGGATAAGAAGTTCCGTATTGGCCGACTTTTCCATTGTTGTTTTGTACATTTTTTACCAGCCAATCTACAGTATCATAAGTATCAGTGCTTTCGTCCACATCTTTTTTGGTTTTGTGATCCACCTGTGGTGTCATATTCGTGAAAGTGCCTTCGCTCATATATCTTCCGCGAACATCCTGAAAAACAAAGATGTATTTTTCTTTTTCGATGAAAGGGTTGGGGCTTAATTTTTTTCTGAAATTATTTTCGCCATAAGGTGCAATACTGTAACAAGTTCTGTTCATAATGAATGGATACTTATTGCTTTTTGAAATGTCTTTTGGTGTGTAAATAATCGTAAACAGTTTGGTTCCGTCTCGCATCGGGATATAAACTTCTTTTTTGGTGAAGTTGTCTTCAACAGAATTGGTTTGTGCAAAACCGAAACTAACTGTGATAAAACAGAAAAACACTAAGAACTTTTTCATTGAAAATAAATATTTGAATAAAATTAAGGTTTTTGATGGAATTTGGACTAGAAACTTGGACAAATGTTTGGTTTGAAACTGTAAATCTGTTTTGTGCGAAGCACGCCCCGGCTTGAGCGGAAATCCTTTTTACACAACACAGTGAAGTAAAAAGATTGGGAGCGGAAGACGGATAAAGGCGCCCAAATTATTTTGAATATAGACATAAAAAAAACCTGACTCGTTGGAATCAGGTTTTGTATATTTTTAATTTTCCTATAATCCGAAAATTTTAGCGAATAGATCCGGAACAATTCCCATAGAAACCAATGCTAAAATTATCACTACAGAAACGATATTGTAAGTGATGCTCGCTCTTTCCGTATTGTGGAAGTTGTCTTCTTTGTAGAAAAACATTGCGATGATTAATCTCAAATAATAAGCGATACTCAATGCTGAACCTAGAACTGCAATCAGAACCAAGAACTCATAATGTCCGCCAATCGCCTGATTGAAGATTCCTAATTTTCCGATGAAACCGGCTGTCAAAGGAATCCCAGCCATTGATAGCATAGAGATGGTGGAAACAACTGCTAACAAAGGCTCTCTTTTTCCCAATCCGTTGAAAGCGGCAAAAGAAGTTTCTTTTTTGATTTTCTCAACCCAGATCAAACTGATGAAAACACCAACTGTTGCCAATGAATAAGCGAACAAGTAATAGCCTAAAATGTAAGTTGAGAAGTTATTGATTCCGAAAAATATCAAAGCAATATATCCTGCGTGCGAAAAGGAAGAGTAGGCAAGCATTCTTTTTGCATTGGTCTGAACCAATCCCATAACGTTTGCCAAAAGTAAAGTCAGGATGATGAAAACGCCTAATATATTAATCCAGTCTCCAGCAATTCCCCCGAAAGCAATCGTCATTAATTTGAACAAAGCGAAGAATCCGGAAATCTTTACAACAGATGCCATAAAAGCTGTGATCAATGATGGTGCGCCTTGATAAACATCTGGACTCCACATATGGAATGGTGCTAACGATACTTTGAACGCCAATGCAGACAACATCAGGATAGCTCCCATTATCAGCATTAAGTTCTTAGGATTGTTGTAAGCAAAATCGTGAATTGCATAAAGGTCGAAACTTCCAGTACTTCCATAAACCAAAGCGACTCCAAACAAAAGAAATCCTGTTGCGAATGCTCCCATCAAAAAGTATTTCATAGAAGCCTCTGTAGAACGAAGATCCGTTTTATTAGCTCCAGCCATTACGTATAAAGGAATTGATAGAATCTCGATTCCGATGAATAATGTTACTAGGTTTTGGAATCCGAACAATACAATCCCGCCACAAAGTGCAAATAACATCAATGCATACAATTCTGACTGATGACTTCTGTGATTGCTGAATGCAAATCCTCCTAAAAAGAACAATAACAAAGTAACAGCCACCGATATTTTTGTAAACAATTCGGCATTGTAGCTGTATTCGTACATCGATTTGTACTGAGCAAAAAATTCGCAATCAGGAAGAAAACTAGTCGCCAGACCAATGATTAATCCCAAGATTCCGATATATCTTGCGTATTTGCCTTTCTCGAAAACACCTGAGAATAATACCAGAATTGCCGTAAGGAATAAAACTATTAAAACACTCATTTCTTTATTTATTTCGTAGGAAACCGGAAGTCCGATGTCCGTTTTGAATTTTATTTAATATTTCTTTTTATCTGAATTGATTTCAAATCCATTCTTAGTTAAGCATAGAAGAGTAGATGAATCTTACAGAGCTTGTTACCATTTCTATAACTGGTTGAGGAAAAACGCCTAAAACAATTACGAAAACTGATAAACTTGCCAGTACTGTGAACTCCACTGAGCTGATGTCTTTTGTAGTAGCTAAAACAGCGTCGTCTCCTTTTCCAAACATTGTTTTTCCGTAGAATCTCAACATATAAGCTGCAGCAAGAATCAATGTTAATCCAGCTAAAACTGTCATTATTAGATTGTATGAAAAAATTGATTTCAATAAGATAAATTCTCCGATGAATCCGTTGGTTAAAGGAACTCCCGTGGCACCAAGCAAAATAATCATAAACAATATGGCAAATTTAGGAGCGACTTTTGCCAAACCTCCCATTTTTCTGATATCTCTTGTTTTGAATCTTTTATAAAGAATATCTGCACAATAAAATAATCCAACTACGTTAATCCCGTGAGCAAAACTTTGAATCAACGCACCTTGAGCACCTTCGAAGTCTAATCCAACTCTCATTGTTACAACAGCTGAAGCAAAGATTCCCGCTACAATTAATCCAACGTGAGATAGGGAAGAATAAGCAATCAATCTCTTAGTATCTGTAGAAATCATAGCAATTAAAGCGCCGTATATCACTCCGATTACAGAAAGGATAATTACAATTTCTCCGGAAATTCCGCCAATTGCTAAAGGTGTAATTGGTAACAAATATCTCATAACACCATAAACAGCCATCTTCAACATAATTCCTGATAACAACATCGAACCTTGCGTTGGAGAATATGTATAGGTGTCTGGCTGCCAAGTATGGAAAGGGAATACCGGTAATTTCACCGCAAAAGCAAAGAAAATAAACCAGAATATTACCGTTTGTTCGTTCACATTTAAGTTAGCGTTGTACAAATCTGTCAAGGCAAATGATGCTGCGTGATTGTAAACGTAAATCAATCCAATCAACATAAATAAAGAGCCTACAAATGTGTAAACAAAGAACTTAGTTGTGAATTTGATTCTTTTATCTTCCTGACCCCAAAGTCCGGCAATCAACCAGATTGGAATCAATGTTACTTCCCAGAAAATGTAGAATAACAATCCGTCCAAAGAAGTGAAAACACCCAACAATCCGAATTGCATCAATAATATCAATGCATAGAAAGAATTAGGGTAACCTTTTGACTCGTTGAAAGAAGATAAAGTAATGATTGGAACCAAGATGTTGGTCAACAGGACCATCAGCATACTCATCCCGTCAATCCCGAAGTTGAAGCTACTTTTAATATAGCTGGACCAAGGATAAGTGATTTCATATTGCAAAGGTGCATCTACAGTTGGGTTGAAATCGAAATTCCCTAACATATAAAATGCGATGAACATCTGTGCAAAGCCAAAAGCTAATGCGATATATTTACTGGAAGAACTCTTCCAGAAAAATAGTAAAACCGAACCTACGAGAGGTAATAGTAATAATGTTAATAGTAAATACGACATTATTATTTCAATATAAAGTTAACAATCAATACAATTCCTATCGCCAATGACATAATCAGCACATAGTTTTCTACATTTCCGTTTTGGAGACGTTTTGCTGCACGTCCAGAATCTGCTGCTCCTAATCCAATGAAATTCACAATCGGGTCAAGAACTGCTTTATCAAACATTGCCGCCGCTTTTCCAGCTTCTTCGAAAGGCCTTACAATCATTGCATTGTAAATCTCATCCACGAATAATTTTTTAGCAGACAGTTTCTCCCAGCCTGTATATTTATCTTCAGGAAGAGCCATTTTTTTCTTGTTAACGTAGATGTTTTTAACAATGAACCAAACGCTGAAAAACATTACAACCGTTGCTCCAAGAAGAATCATTTCTGTATTAAAATCAACACCGGAAAGAGTCGCTTCCATTTCGCTGAAACTTTGCTCCGTCAATACTGGTTTCAACCATTCCATCAATTTAGCATAATGACCGTGACCGATGAAGTGAGGAAGATTAATAAAACCTCCAACAACTGAAAGGATAGCCAAAACGATTAATGGCAAAGTCATATTCAGTGGACTCTCGTGCAAGTGATGTTTTTGTTCTTCAGTACCTCTGAACTCTCCGTGGAAAGTCAAATAGTACAACCTGAACATATATGCTGCGGTCGTTGCTGCTAAAACAAATAACATTACCCAATAAATTGGACTTTTAGCATAAGCTGCAACTAAAATTTCGTCTTTAGAAATCATCCCGGAAAGTAATGGGAAACCTGAAATCGCTAATGTTCCGATAAGGAAAGTGATGTGCGTGATTGGAACATATTTTTTCAGTCCTCCCATAAAACGCATATCCTGCTCGTTGCTCATTGCGTGGATGACAGAACCTGCTCCCAAGAACATCAAAGCTTTGAAGAAAGCGTGTGTCATTACGTGGAACATTGCTGTTGTATAAGCGCCAAGACCTAAAGCGATGAACATAAATCCAAGTTGTGAAACTGTAGAATAGGCCAATACTTTTTTGATGTCGTTCTGACGAAGTGCGTAGAATCCAGCTAAAGCGGCAGTCAGGAACCCGATGAATAGAATCCCATCCTGAACAGTTGGCGCTAAAGTGAATAAGAAATTACTTCTTACTACTAAATAAATACCTGCCGTTACCATCGTTGCTGCGTGAATCAAAGCTGAAACTGGCGTTGGTCCAGCCATCGCATCCGGTAACCAAGTATATAATGGAACCTGAGCTGATTTACCAGTTGCTCCAATGAATAAACTTGCCGTGATGAATATAATAATATTGCTATCTAAAGCGAATTTTGAAGCATTCTCCTGTACGCTTAAATAATCGATAGCGTTGACTTGAGAAGCAATTGTGAAAATACCAATCAATAATGCCAAGTCACCAATACGGTTCATAATGAAAGCTTTTCTTGCTGCTTTTCCATAATCTTCGTTGGTGTACCAGAATCCAATCAATAGATAAGAACAAAGTCCCACACCTTCCCAACCGATGAATAGAATCAGATAATTGCTTCCTAAAACCAAAAGCAACATCGAGAAAATAAACAGGTTAAGGTATGTAAAGAATTTATAAAAACCTTTGTCGTGGCTCATATAACCAATAGAGTAGAGATGAATCAATGACCCAATTCCGGTAATAATCATTACCATAATCAATGATAATTGGTCAACTTGGAAACCAAAATTAACCTGAATCCCATTCACTCTAAACCATTCAAAAGCTTTTACGATAATAGGTGCGCTATCACTTTTGAATCCTAAAAATATACTGGTTGCGATAACAAATGAAGCGAAAACTACTAATGTTGCCAATCCTCCAACAAAAACTTTTGGAAGATTCTTTCCAAAAAGTCCGTTAATCAGGAATCCGGCTAAAGGCAAAAGTATAATTGCGTAAACTAAATTTTCCATTCCTTTTATTATCCTCTTAATTTATTAAAAATACTCACGTCCACAGATTTGGTATTTCTGTACATCATTGCGATAATTGCCAATCCTACAGCTACTTCCGCTGCTGCAACCACCATAATGAAGAAAACCAAAAGCTGTCCGTTACCATCACCTTTGTAAGCAGAAAATGCTGCTAATAAAAGATTTACGGAATTAAGCATCAATTCTACACATCCCAAAATCACGATAGCATTTTTACGAAGCAAAACTCCCAAAACACCAAGGCAAAATAAAACGGTACTCAGAATAATGAAATATTCTAAAGGAACCTGTTGTATAAATGTATTCACTTCCATAATCTTATAAATCTTTTTTACCGATAAGAACAGCACCTACAATCCCTGCTAAAATCAGGATAGAGGCCAATTCAAATGGCAATACATATTCGTTAAACAATAATCTTCCCAGATTTTTGGTCAAACCAACCGAATGGTCGATGTTGTCTGCAACTGTTGTTTTTCCTGAAAGACCTCTGTAAGCTCCCAACATTCCTACAAACAAGATACAAACAGAAATAATCCCAATAAACTTTGGTAGGCTTCCTTTCTTGCTTTCGTCTTCTTTGTTCAAGTTCAACATCATCAAAATATAAAGGAACAAAACCATAATGGCTCCTGTGTAAACGATGATTTGAACAATACCTAAAAACTGCGCATTAAGAAGAATGTACATTCCCGCGATAGAGAACATCGTTACAATCAAAGAAAGAATGGCGTATAAAGGATTTCTTGCAAATACGAAGTAAACAGCACTTGCAATAGCGATAAACGCTACAATAAAAAATAAAATCTGATCCATTATTTTACTGCCTTTTTTTGTTTCTCAGATTGTCTCTCTGTGATGTCAATCCTTGCATTAATTTTTTCGACCAATTTTTCTTTTCCATAGATGAAAGAAGTTCTGTTTTGTTCCACATCTACCAATCTGTCTGTAAGATAGATAGCAGATTTTGGACAAGCTTCTTCACACATTCCGCAGAAGATACATCTCAACATGTTGATTTCATATATTGATGCATATTTTTCTTCTCTGTAAAGGTGTTTCTCATCTTTAGTTCTCTCAGCAGCCGTCATTGTGATGGCTTCTGCAGGACACGCCACTGCACAAAGCCCACAAGCGGTACATCTTTCTCTACCTTCTTCATCACGTTTTAAAACGTGTTGCCCTCTCCAGATATCTGCTCTTGGTTTCTGAACCTCCGGATAAGAATATACTGCAGGAGCGCCTTTCAGCACAGTTCTTACAGCGTGCTTGAAAGTGATTCCCATTCCTTTGAAAATCGCCGGCAAATAGATTTTTTCACCCAGAGTCATTTCTTTATTAGAAACAACTTTTGATCTATTAGTAAGTTTCATTTAATATAAGTTAGATGTTAGAAGTCAGATGTTAGATATTAGATTTTGAATCAAATTATCACATCACCTCATTATCAAATTTTCAATTTTTTAATTTCCAAATGCTAAAATCACAGCACCTGTAGCAATTAGATTTACCAAAGCTAATGGAATCAAAGTTTTCCATCCAAGGTGCATCAATTGGTCATATCTGAATCTCGGAAGTGTCCATCTAATCCACATAAAGATTAAAATTCCGATGATTGTTTTTGTTAAGAAAGCTAGGATACTCAAAACACCTGCAACATTTTCTCCCCAGTTGTGCGTTACCCAATCGATTCCAGGATAATTGTAACCTCCGAAGAAAAGAACTACCATAAATGCATTGGAAATGAACATATTCACATATTCTCCAAACATATACAGTCCTAATTTCATTGAAGAATATTCGGTAGAATAACCAGTTACCAATTCAGATTCACACTCAGGTAAATCGAAAGGGTGTCTGTTGGTTTCAGCCATTGCAGCAATGAAAAATATCAGGAAAGCTAGGGGCTGATAAAGGATATTCCAGTTGATTCCGGAAATGGCAGGAATGAATCCCCAAATTTTCCCAGCAGATTGAGCTTCTGTAATTAATTTTAAATCCAAACTTCCGGACATCATAATGATTGACAACAATGATAATCCCATTGCCAATTCATAAGAAATCATCTGAGAAGAAGCTCTGATGGCACCTAATAATGAATATTTGTTGTTGGAAGCCCAACCTCCAATCATAATTCCGTAAACTCCGATAGAAGCCATTCCAATGATGAAAAGAACACCAACATCAATATTAGCAACTTGTAAATCGTAAGAGATACCTCCGAAATTCAATGTTTTTCCCCAAGGAATTACTGCTCCGGTAATCAATGAAATAAACATTACCAAAGATGGTCCTAAAATGAAAAGGAACTTTTCTGCATTTTGAGGTGTAAAATCTTCTTTGAAGAAAAATTTACCACCATCTGCCAACGGTTGTAATAGCCCGAAAGGTCCCGCTCTGTTTGGTCCGATACGGTCTTGCATTATCGACGCCACTTTTCTTTCTGCCCAAGTAGAGTAGGCAGCAATAGTAAGTGCCAAAAGGAACAGCGCCAATACTAATATGATTTTAAAAGTTAGTAATTCCATATTTTATAAGTTCAAAATTTAAAGTTCAAATTGAGTTTAAATTTTTATTAACTATCTAATTTTTCAATTTCTTTTTCGTCTGCCACACCAATTTCTTTGGCTTCCGGATTATCCAAAACATTGTAGCTGTCTGTTTTTTTCTCGTAGTGATTAAGAGAAATTACAGAATGTCTGTCGATATGTCTTGGTCCTTCGATATTCCAAAGTGCAGTATCTTTTTTCTCAAAACGACACTCGTTGCAAATCCAGTCTTCAACTTCGCCGTATTGGTCTTTTCTTGCCGTTACTCTTACAACTTCATCTCCCTTCATCCAAAGTACAGCTTTTCCGCTACATTTCTCACATTTGCAAGTTGCATTGTAAGGTTTAGTAAACCAAACTCTACTTGTGAATCTAGCTGTTCTATCTGTTAAAGCTCCAACTGGACAAACATCAATCACATTTCCGATGAAATCATTATCCAAAGCTTTGTTCAACATTGTTGATATTTCTGCGTGATCACCTCTGTAAAGAATTCCGTGCTCTCTTTTCTCAGTTAATTGATTTGCAGCCAATACACATCTTGCACAAAGAATGCAACGGTTCATATTCAGTTTGATATATGGACCGATGTCGTCTGCATCGTAAGTATTTCTTTCGAATTCTGTTCTGGTTTCAAGATTTCCGTGTTCGTAACCCAAATCCTGAAGATGACATTCTCCAGCCTGGTCACAAACAGGACAATCCAAAGGGTGATTTACCAAAAGGAATTCTGTAACAGCTTTTCTACCTTCCTGTGCTTTTTCAGAAGTTAAGTTTTTCACTTCCATTCCGTCCATAACACCAGTTCTACAACTTGCAACCAATTTTGGCATTGGTCTTGGGTCTGCCTCAGAACCTTTGGAAACTTCTACCAAACACGTTCTGCATCTACCACCGCTGGTTTCCAGTTTACTATAATAACACATAGCTGGCGGAACAGATTTCCCACCGATTTGTCTAGCCGCTTCCAAAATAGAAGTACCAGGCAAAACTTCCGTCGTCTGTCCGTCTATGGTAACTTTAAATTTTTTGACTTCTTCGCTCATATTTCAAGGTTTTAGATTTTCGGATTTTAGATTAAACCTTTTTCCTAAATCTTTTGTCAATTCTATTTATAATTTAAAATATCTCTGAGAGTATATTTTACTTCTTTAATTTTCTATTAAAAACGTATCCAACACCAAAGTTAACCTGGTAAAATACGAAGTCCTGACTTGCTTTATCAGGTTTATTATTAAGAGTAGTTTTGATATCCGGCATATTGATATAACCGAATTTTCCTTCTACTCTTGCCATAATGTGATTCCAGAAAACAGCATTGATACTTGTTCTTGCATCTAGTCCAAATCCTGCTAAATGGTATCTGTCACTTCTTTCGTTTCCAAATAATTTCACATTACTTTTTGGCATCAAAGCACCGATTCCGCCGCCGTAAGCCCAAAAGATGTCAAAGTTCTTTTTGCTTGATAGATTTTTGTATTTCTCAAGACCAAGATTCACATAATTGAGTCCATCTGTATGCTCAAAGGTAAGGAATTGCTCATCAGACAAATTAACCTGACCATTCTGAACCATTCCTGCATAAGTCGGATCAGAAATATGACCGCTGAAATTAGCAACTTGATTCTGGTCCATCACATATTTCATATGGTCTTGCGAAACGACTAATGCTAAATTATCTTTTAAGAAATAAGCAAATCTAAAATTAAACTGAGGTATAGAAAGCCTTGTAGGGTCTATATATGCCATACTTAATTCCGACGGTCTATCGTGCGCCACCACATTATTCAAAGTGAAATCATAACCATTTCCTTTGAAACGGATATCAGACTTGCTAAATCCAGCTCTGTTCCATCCCCAAAAAACGAACATTGTTCCTTTTTTCAAGGAGGATGTGTTGTTGTTATCAATTGTAGTTTCTTGATTTTGTCCGAATACAGTTGTAATCCCAACAAAAAATACAAAAACTAATTCAAAGAACTTCTTCATTATTTCTAGTGAATTTGAAAACTCAAATTCTTTTCTTAATTGTTAGCCACCGCTGGTATTGGATCAGCATAATTGGCAATTCCGTAATTTTGAGTCTGGCAAAGTTCCGGATTGTTAACGTGCCATTCAAACTCATCTCTGAAGTGTCTGATAGCAGCAGCAACCGGCCAGGCAGCAGCATCTCCCAAAGGACAAATGGTGTTTCCTTCTATTTTTCTCTGGATGTCCCAAAGCAAATCGATGTCTTCCATTTTCCCTTCTCCTTTTTCTATTTTTTTCAGTATTTTGTACATCCAGCCTGTTCCTTCACGGCAAGGTGTACATTGTCCACAACTTTCGTGATTATAGAATCTTGCTAAAGTCATTGTATGATTAACGACACACTGGTCTTCATCCAAAACAATAAAACCTCCTGAACCCATCATTGTTCCGGTAGCAAAACCACCGTCAGCAAGAGATTCATAATTCATATATCTTGGTTCGCCGTTGATTGTTTTCAGTAAAAGATTTGCGGGAACAATTGGAACAGAACTACCACCAGGAATACAAGCTTTCAACTTTTTACCATTCGGAATTCCTCCACAATATTCATCTGAGTAAATAAACTCTTCAACTGTAATGGTCATATCAATTTCATAAACACCTGGTTTGTTGATGTTACCACAAGCAGAAATCAATTTAGTTCCTGTTGACCTTCCTACGCCAATTTTAGCATATTCCGCACCACCAATTTCGATGATTGGAACAACTGCTGCGATCGATTCAACATTATTAACAACTGTTGGTCTTTCCCAAAGTCCTTTTACAGCAGGGAAAGGTGGTTTCAGTCTTGGATTTCCTCTTTTACCTTCAAGAGATTCCAGCAATGCTGTTTCTTCACCACAAATGTAAGCTCCAGCTCCTCTCTGAACATAGATTTCACAATCGAAACCAGTTCCTAAGATGTTTTTTCCAAGAAATCCAGCAGCTTTTGCTTCTTCAATCGCTTCTTCTAAAATATCCGGAATCCAGGAATATTCTCCTCTGATGTAGATGTACGAAACATTGGAACCTAAAGTGTAAGACGAAATCAACATTCCTTCAATCAAAAGATGCGGAAGAAACTCCATCAAATATCTGTCTTTGAAAGTTCCTGGCTCAGACTCATCGGCATTTACGACTAAATGTCTTGGAACGCCTTCCGGTTTTGCAAGGAAACTCCACTTCATTCCAGTAGGGAAACCAGCGCCACCACGACCACGAAGTCCGGAAGTTTTCACTTCTTCAAGAACTTCATCGGTAGTCATTTTCAGAGCTTTCTCTGCTGCTTCGTAACCACCATTTTTACGGTAAGTTTCGAAGTAACGGATTCCCTCAATATGTGCGTTTTTAAGTAAAAGTTTTTTACTCATTATTTATTAGCTTATAGCAATTGGCTTTTGGCTTTTTGCTTAATTATTTATCTAAATTAATTCTTAACCTAAATCTATGGCGCCTTGTCTGCAAAGGTCAATGATTTCGTCAACTTTTTCGATGGTCAAATTCTCGTGGTAGAATTTCCCCAACTGCATCATTGGTGCATATCCGCAAGCGCCAAGACATTCTCCAGGTTTCAAAGTGAAAAGTCCGTCTGCTGTGGTTTCGCCGTCTTTAATATTTAATTTTGTTCTGATGTGGTCAAGGATATTGTCACTTCCGTTCAGCATACAAGGTCCGGTTCTGCAAACTTCCAAAACATATTTCCCCACCGGCTTCATATTGAACATTGTATAAAAAGTGGCAACTTCATATACTTCGATTGGCGTGATACTCAATAATTCTGCAACATAATCCATCACTGGAACAGCCAACCAACCATCAAATTCTTTCTGTGCAATGTGCAAGACAGGAATCAATGCAGATTTTTGTCTGCCTTCCGGATATCTTGCGATAATTTTATGAACCTGCGCTAAACTTTCAGGTTTAAAAGCAATTGTTTCGCTCATCTTATTTACTGTATTATTGTACGATGTACAATGTACTAATGATTTATTTTGGTCACTGCAAATTCGTTAATACTTTTTACAATGATACTTTTTACAATTTTATGCGTCTAATTCTCCCGCAATAATATTCATACTACACATCGTTACAATCGCATCAGATATTACTGCGCCGGTAATCATCTCCGGATAAGCCTGGTAATAAATGAAACAAGGTCTTCTGAAGTGCAATCTGTAAGGCGTTCTTCCGCCATCGCTCACAAGATAGAATCCTAATTCGCCGTTTCCACCTTCTACAGCGTGGTAAACTTCGCCTTTAGGAACATCTGTTTCTCCCATTACAATTTTGAAGTGGTAAATCAAAGCTTCCATTTTGTTGTAAACGTCTGCCTTTTCAGGAAGATAGAAATCTGGAACATCGGCGTGGAATGGTCCTTCTGGAAGGTTGTCGTAAGCTTGGTTGATGATTTTCAAAGATTCCCAAATCTCCTGCTGACGAACCATAAAACGGTCGTAAGTATCGCCCGCAGTTCCAACTGGAATGATGAAATCGAAATCCTCGTAAGAAGAATAAGGTTGTGCCACTCTCACGTCATAATCTACGCCAGTCGCACGTAGGTTTGGACCTGTGAAACCGTAGCTTAAAGCTCTCTCTGCTGAGATTGCGCCAGCTCCTATGGTTCTGTCCATAAAGATTCGGTTTCTTTCTAACAATTGACCGAATTCTGCAAATCTTGCTGGGAAAGTTTTCAGGAAGTCTTTCAACAACTCGTGGAATTTCGGTGTGAAATCTCTTTCGAAACCGCCGATTCTTCCCATATTGGTCGTCATCCTTGCACCGCAAATCTGCTCGTACATATCGTAGATACGTTCTCTTTCGATGAACATATAAGTCAGTCCTGTAATTGCGCCGGCATCCATTCCTGTTACACCGTTACAAATCAAGTGGTCACCAATTCTTGCCAACTCCATCAAAATCACACGCATATAATCTACACGTTTTGGAACTTTGATTCCAAGTAATTTCTCAACTGTCATATGCCAACCCAAATTGTTGATTGGAGCAGAGCAGTAGTTCATTCTATCGGTAAGCGTCGTGATTTGTGCAAAGTTTCTGCGCTCAGAGATTTTTTCAAATGCTCTGTGAATATAACCCACAGTTTGCTCAGCGTGAAGAATCCTTTCTCCGTCCATTGTAAGAACGTTCTGGAAAATCCCGTGAGTTGCAGGGTGCGTAGGTCCAAGATTCAGGGTGTATAGTTGCCCGTCGATTTGTTCCTTGCTGTCGTATTGGTTAAGTATATTAGATAATGAGTTATCTTTCATATTCTTTATAATTGATAATTGATAGGTGATAATCGATAATCATTTATCTATCATCATTTATCATTTATATTAATTTTATCTTCCGAACATACTATCGTTCTTGTCTGTTCTGGTTCCATCTTCCAAGCGATATTCTTTCAACATTGGGTGGTAACCTAGGTCTTCCATATTAAGGATTGGTCTCAAGTCCGGATGTCCTTTGAATTTAATTCCGTAGAAATCAAAAGTCTCTCTTTCCATCCAGTTGGCTCCGGCATATAATTCAGTCAAAGAATCAACTTCAACATTTTCTCTCGTCATAAAAACTTTAAGACGAATTCTGAAATTGGTCATCATATTATGCAAATGATAAATAACGCCAATCTCTTTCTCAGGTGTTTCAGGATAATGAATCCCACAAACATCCGTCAAAAAATTGATTTCTAAACTTGAATCTTTCAAATAATGAATGACCTTTTTGATATCGTCTTTTTTGATTTCAACTGTCAGCATTCCGTATGGTTCTGAACTTGAAATCACAGACTCAGGAAATTCTCTCGTGATAGCTTCTAATACAAATTCGTTCGTCATTATTCCTTAGTTGTCGATGTTGTAAGAATCCAATAAATGCTGATACTCCGGCATATCTCTTCTTCTGATGCTTTCGCTTTCTGCCAAAGCCTGTACCTGCATTACACCTTCGATAATTTGTTCTGGTCGTGGCGGACATCCCGGAACATAAACGTCAACCGGAATGATTTTATCAATCCCTTGAAGAACTGAATAAGTATCGAAAATACCTCCGCTTGAAGCACAAGCTCCAACAGCAACAACCCATTTTGGCTCAGCCATCTGGGTGTAAACTTCTTTCAAAACCGGACCTAATTTCTTAGAAATAGTTCCGCAAACCATCAACATATCTGCTTGTCTTGGCGAGAAAGAGTTTCTTTCCATTCCAAATCTTGACGCATCATAAGTTGGATTCAAAGTCGCCATAAATTCGATTCCACAACAAGAAGTAGCGAAAGGTAAAGGCCAAAGTGAAAACTTTCTTGCCATCCCAATCACACTGCTCAATTGCGTTGCGAAAAATCCTTCTCCTTCAAATCCTGGAGGAGCGGGCGCATCCGTTTTTATTACTGGTTTATTATCTGACATTTTTTCTAGATTTTAAATTTTAGACTTTAATTGATTCAATTTTAAATCCAAAACGTAATTAAATTAATTTATTTGTCCCAATCCAAAGCGCCTCTTTTCCAAACGTAGAAAAAAGCGACAAAGAAAATAGCAACAAACGTAAGTACAGCTAAAAAGCCTTCCATCCCAAATTCTCTAAAGTTAACCGCATAAGGGTAGAAGAATACAATCTCGATATCGAACAATACGAACAAAACTGCAGTCAGAAAATACTTGATGGAAAAAGGTGTCCTAGCGTTTCCCTCAACAGGAATACCACATTCCCAACTTGAATTTTTGGTAGAATTACCTTTCTTCTGCTGCGGTCCCAAAAAATGAGCACCCAACAAAGAAATGATAACAAAGCCCAATCCAACTCCTGCTTGAATGAGTATTGGAATATAATTTTCAGGTAAATTCATAAAGTCTAAATTTAACTATGCAAAAATACTAAATAAAGATTTAATATATTAAATTATCCGCCTTCGGAAGAGCAGACAAAAGTCTGTTTTTGTAAATTTAGAACAGTTATAAATAAGGACTGATTAGTCTTTCTTACTTATCTTCTTGAGAACAAGATAAGCTATATAAGCGATGTACAGAAACAATACGCTGGCAAACAAGATGTTGATGACAGCATCCAATCTGTCATCTTTGACTGGCTTGTAGAAATTGTAAGCTACAAACAAAATGATAAGACCTGCGTATATGTAAAGTTGCTTTTTCAATTGAATTGGATTTTAAAGGTCAGAAATCTAAGTTGAAATATAATTTAGTTAAACAATTGTTTAACTAAATTAATCATTGATGTTTAAAGAGTAGGTTCTTCTGCTTTTATGATGCACCGGATGATAATCCTGCCAAAGAACTTGTACGTTTTTGTTTTCCTCTAACTCTGGATTGGTTTCAAGAAATTTAATGCCTTTACTTTTAAGATTCATCTGGATGGATTTGAAAATCATAGAAGTAACACCACGTCTCTGATATTCTGGATGAATTCCTATCAAATAAAAATTTGCTCTGTCGTTTTTCTTTCCGGCTTTTAAAAAATGCCACCAAGCAAAAGGGAAAAGCTTTCCGTTGGCTTTCTGCAAAGCTTTGGAATAAGAAGGCATTGTAATCGCAAAAGCCACCAGATTATCATTCTCGTCCGCAACACAAGTGATATAATCTTTATCAATAAAACTGAAGTATTTCTCTTTGTAAGATTTGATTTGCTCGTCCGAAATTGGTGTGTAAGTTGAAAGCGATTTGTAAGTTTCATCCAAAAGCTTAAACATCGGTTCTACATAAGGAAGAATCTCTTTTTTGTTATTAAACTTTAAAGTTCTCAATTTGTATTTCTGAGCAATCAAAGCACTGAATTTCTCTATTTTTTCTGGTAAAACGTCAGGGAATTGCAATTCAAATTCTACCCACTCTTTTTCCTTAACCAAGCCTAATTTCTCCAGATGTTTCGGATAATATTCGAAGTTGTAGATTCCAATCATTGTTGCCAATTTATCAAAACCGAAAATCAACATTCCGGCTTTGTCAAGATTCGTAAATCCCATTGGACCTTCGATTTTATCGATTTGATTTTCTTTGGCGTATTTAATTGCTTCATTAATCAGAGCTTTAGAAACTTCTTCGTCATCAATAAAATCAATCCATCCGAACCTCACTTTTTTGATTCCCAATTCCTGAGCTTCCTTATTATTAATCATCACCGCAATTCTACCAACGATTTTATCATTTTTATAAGCTAAAAATTGTTTCGCCTGAGAATATAGCAACGCAGGATTTTCATCCTTATTCCAAATGTCTTTTTCATCGTTGATTAAAGGAGGAACAAAATTCGGGTTGTTCTTGTACAATTCCATCGGGAATTTTATGAATTTTATCAAATCACTTTCCGTAACCACTTGCTTTATAATGATGTTTTCCATATTCTTGCTTATCAATAAGACAAAGATAGTTTTTAAGGTAAAATGTGCAATGCTTTGGCATAATTTTTACTCAAAAATCATAGATTTATTTTAATGTAAATTTTATTAAAAATGACTGGTTATTATTTAATTATTGGGATTTCTATGTTGTTTAGTTGGATTGTTTCCTCTAGACTCAAATCGAAGTTCGAATATTACTCCAAAGTCCATCTACGAAATGGAATGTCTGGAAAAGAAGTTGCGGAAAAAATGTTGAGAGACAACGGAATTACCGATGTTCAGGTAATTTCTGTTCCAGGACATTTGTCTGATCATTATAATCCTGAAAATAAAACAGTTAATCTTTCGGAAGCGGTTTATATGCAAAGAAACGCCGCCGCCGCCGCAGTTGCAGCGCATGAGTGTGGGCACGCTGTACAACACGCAGTTGGTTATTCTATGTTACAATTGAGGTCGAAAATGGTTCCGATTGTCAATATCAGCTCTAATCTTTTACAGTTTGTTTTGTTTGCTGGTATTGCTATAATGGCAGCAACCAGAAGTATTGATAATCCAAACGGAAATACAACAGTTTTAGCAATTGGTGTAATATTGTTTGCTGTGACAACATTGTTTGCATTTATAACATTACCGGTGGAGTATGACGCTAGTAATCGCGCTTTGCAATGGTTGAAATCTACAGGAACAGTAACTGCTGAGGAATATGAAGGCGCAGAGGATTCTTTGAAATGGGCGGCCAGAACTTATGTTGTGGCAGCGCTCGGTTCTTTGGCACAATTGCTTTATTTCGCATCTATGTTATTAGGGAATAGAAGATAAAAGTTATGAAAAATTAAATTCCAAAAGCATCTCGGACAATTCGTCTGAGATGCTTTCTTTTTTAGAGGTTTTGATATTGGCTTGGATGATACAAATTTCCTGAGCATCGAAGTCAAGGATTTTTGCATCGTATTTATTAAGCAAAGTAAAAATTTGATTTTGTTGTGAGAATTTGAACTTTAATTCGATTTTAGATTCTAATTCTTTAGTAATGATCGTGGCTTGTTCTAAAGTATATTTCGCTGATTCTTTGTAAGCTTTTACAAGTCCGCCAACGCCTAGTTTGGTTCCTCCGTAATATCTTATCACAACTACTAAGATATTCGTGATTTGATGGGCGAGAAGTTGATTGTAAATAGGCAATCCGGCACTTCCTGAAGGCTCGCCGTTATCATTAGCGCGATAATTTTCGCCGTTGATTCCTAATCTGTAAGCATAACAATGATGTGTTGCTTTTGGATGAATTGATTTTAAGTGATTTAATGAATCTTTGATATCAGATTCAGAGTTAACGGGATAAGCAAAACCAATGAACTTGCTTCCCTTTTCTTTGAGCAAAATATCTTCAATCGGTTTCTGTATGGTTTGGAATTCAAACATTCGTCAAAAGTATAAATTCCAAAAAGAATTTCAAATTGTTAATATTCAATTATTATATAAAAATGTGTGAATCTATTAGTGTTTATAGGAGTCAGATAAGAATTGTCAAACGAGTTGTGGAAACTTCTTAAAGAAATCTTAAAGAAATAAAATTCAGTAAATTAATTTTTGCGTAATTTTGCATTCAAATTTTTTTTAAATCAATGCCTAATACAGTAATCATTGGCTCCGGAAGTTATATCCCGGAAAACGTAATAGAAGGTTCTCATTTCAAGGACTCGATTTTCTATGATGATAATAATCAATTGATTGAGAAACCAACTGAGGAAATCATCGAGAAGTTTGTAGATATTACGGAAATCAAAAGAAGGAGATATATGAATCCTGAAGATTTTAATTCTGACCTTGGTCTCAGAGCTTCTATTGAAGCTATAGAAGATGCTGGTATTGATAAAGAAGAGATTGATTATATCATCTATGCCACCAATTTTGGGGAATTAGATACGGATGGTGTTCCGAATTTTATGCCTTCTATGTCAGCTAGGCTGAAGGGTAAATTGGGAATTAAAAGAAGAGATTGTGTCAATTATGATATGATATTCGGTTGTCCGGGTTGGGTAGAATCTTTGATTCTTGCTGATACGATGATAAAAGCTGGAAAAGCTAAAACTGTTTTGGTAGTTGGTGGTGAAACTTTGAGTAGAGTAACTGACCCTTATGACAGAAACAAAATGATTTTTGCAGATGGCGCTGGAGCTGTTGTTGTAACGGCTACGGAAGATACTACTGTTGGTGTGATAGCGGATAATACGCTTTGTGATAATGGTGAAGAGCTTTGCTTTTTGGAAAATGCACCTTCTTTGAATTTGGAGCACGATCAAAGTAAATTATACATCAGAATGAGAGGTCGTAAAATCTACGAATACGCTCTGAAAAATGTTCCTGATGCAATAAAAGCAACTATTGAAAAAGCGAATCTCGATATTTCCGATATCAGCAAAGTCTTGATTCATCAGGCTAATGCAAAGATGGATTATGCGATGATTGGCAGACTTTTCAAATTATACGGACAAAAAGAATATGATCACGCGATTTCTCCGATGACGATTCAGGAATTAGGAAATTCTTCAGTTGCAACAGTTCCTACTTTGTTTGATTTAATCAGAAAAGGGAAAATGGAAGGTCAGCATTTCACGCCAGGTTCTCATATTTTGTTTACATCTGTTGGCGCCGGGATGAACATCAATTGTGTTGTTTACAAGTTTCCGGAAGGGAAAATTTAAGATAATAAAATTGAATTAAAGTAAAATTCAATTTTAAACGTTTATAATGCAAAAGGAATGATTTTTTTATTCCTTTTGTTTTTTTTATATCATAGTATGCAAAAGAATATTTTATTTCTTCTAGGAATTTTTTTAGTGTTGGAAACTTATGTTTATCAAGCTTTTAAAACAGTTTATACAAGCCAGAATGCAAGGTTTGTCTATTGGATTCCTACCATTATCATTTATACTTTTTTGATTTATTCAGTCTTTACTTTCAATAGGGCTTCTCACAAGTATCTGAATTTCCAAATCGTCTTTTCGGTCATTTTAATTTTTGTTCTGCCGAAGATTTTAGTCGCTATTTTTCTTTTGATTGAGGATATTATCAGACTTCTGAATTTCGGTTACAATTATGTCGCAACAGATAATCACATTTATCCGTCAAGGAGGAAGTTTATCAGCTTGGTTGGACTTGGTTCGGGAGCGATTCTGGCGGGAATGGTTTTGGATGGAATTATCTTTGGGAAATACCGTCACAAAGCAAGGATTGTAAGACTTAAACTCAAAAACTTACCAGCGAGTTTCAAAGGTTATAAAATTGTTCAGATTTCTGATGTTCACAGTGGGAGTTTCCAAAATCCCAAGAAATTGCAGCACGCTATCGATTTGATTAATGAGCAAAATGCAGATTTGGTACTTTTTACCGGAGATATGGTTAATAATTATGCGGATGAATTTGTTCCCTTTATTGATTTGTTTTCTCAGATTAAGAGTAAGGACGGGAAATTTGCGGTTTTAGGAAATCACGATTACGGTGAATATGGTGAATGGAAAAATGAGGAAGAAAGAAGAAATAATATTCCACTTTTGGTTGAATATGAAAAGAAAGCTGGTTTCCAAATGCTTCGAAATGAGAATAGAATCATAGAAAGAAACGGGGAAAAATTATATATTTTAGGTGTGGAAAATTGGGGGATCCCACCGTTTCCACAGTTTGGAGATTTGGATAAAGCGACGCAAGATGTTCCTGTGGAAGCCTGTAAAATCCTCATGTCTCACGACCCATCACATTTTGATGCAGTAGTGAGAAATCACCCAAAAGACGTTCAATTAACGCTTTCCGGACACACGCACGGAATGCAGTTCGGAATCGATTTAAAGAATTTCAAATGGTCGCCTGTGAAATACAAATACCCTAAATGGGCAGATCTATATCAAAGCGGCGATAAGTATCTCTATGTCAATCGTGGTTTTGGCGTTATTGGTTATCCAGGTAGGGTAGGAGTATTGCCAGAAATTACCGTGTTTGAGCTGAGTTAATTTAATAATAAATAGCCTGTTTATCAATATAATGATAGCAGGCTTTTTGTATGGTTTCAGTAAAGTTACTGTATGGTTCCGTTAGCTAATTATAACTTTAAATAATTATCAATTATTCAAAAATATATTTTGTTATTTGCTGAATCTGAAAATTGAAATTAAACTTTTTAAGCTTATTAAAACAAATAATCCTTCATTCTCGATACAGCTATTTCATTTTCATCAATGAATTGAAATAGCTGCTCAAGACGGTCTTCAAATGTTCGGCCGGTATTTATCTTTTTGTAAAATGGCAAGTCAAAAGGTGATTCGTTTCGGTTGAAAAATTGCCACGCATTGACGTAAATCATCACGTACTCATTATTCTTCAAACTCTCCAAAAGCATACTCTCATAATACTTCATCGGTGTGACCTGAAAGACATAATCATTGAACGGAAGTTGAGAGTAGGGTGACTGACTTTCCGGAACGATGGTCAAATCATTTTCGATATGAATTTCAGTTTTTGCAGTCAATTTTCGCCATAGAAAATTGAGTTTGGATTCTTCGATATTCGAAACATAATTGAAGTCCAAATTCTTGATTTCCGAATACGAAATTTGATGATATTTTTGTCTCAGACCACGAACTGGTTTTTCCAAAAAATGTTCTAAATTTTGCTTGGTTTTTTCTATATTTTCTGGCGTGGAATTGACGTTATAAAATGCGATTTCGTGTCCTGAAAATGAAATCTTTTTTAGTAGTTTTTGAAGCTTGTCAACAATAAAAACCTCAACGAAAAATGTTGCTTTGAACTCATGAAGTTCCAATAAAAGCAGAATGATTTCTGCTTTTTCTTCGATAGATGTAATCAATTCTTTTTCTGAAATATTTTTAGTATTTAATATTTTATTTTCAGAAATTGATATGTTGAAAGTTAATAAAATCACTTAAATCAAAATTTATATTTTATTTATAATTAATTTAAAATCAAATGTTAAAATGTATTTAATCTAAATTAATTATTTAAATTTAGCTATTTGCCTAATTTCTTTTTAAGATTATTTATCATATCTATTGACATTGACGAAATATCAAACTTGTAATCTAATCCCCAGTCTTGTTTTGCAGCAGAATCATCAATGCTCGCTGGCCAAGAATCTGCAATTGCCTGACGGAAATCCGGCTCATATTTTATCTCGAAATCGAGTATTGTTTTTTTGATTTCTGCTGCCAGCTCTTTTGGTGTAAAACTCATCCCTCCAAGGTTGTAAGAGTAACGTAATTTCACCTGTTCTTTTGGAGCTGTCATTAGCTTGATTGTAGCATCAATGGCATCGTCCATATACAACATTGGCATTGCTGTATTTTCACTGATGAAGCTCGTATATTTTCCTTTTTCTACAGCCTCATAAAATATCTCAACAGCGTAATCTGTAGTACCTCCACCGGCTGGTGCTTTCCAGGAAATCAAACCTGGATAACGGATGCTTCTAATGTCAACTCCATACTTTTCGAAATAATATTCGCACCATTTTTCGCCTGCCATTTTTGATATTCCGTAAACAGTTGTCGGGTTCAAAACAACTTCTTGCCCAACATTTTCTTTAGGAATTCCTTTTCCGAAAACAGCAATAGAACTTGGCCAAAAAATCTTTTTTAATGTTCCTTCTTTTGCTAATTCGCAAAGATGGATTAACGGATCAAGATTCAGTTTCCACGCAAAAAGTGGTTGCTTCTCAGAAGTTCCTGATAAAAGGGAAGCCAAATGGTAAACGGTAGTAATGTTGTGTTCTTTGATAACGTCTGTAACGGCTTGAAAATTAGTCACATCCAGTCTTTCGTAATAACCGGCTTCGGTAATGCCTTCTTTCCACTTGTCCAGACCCGAAGCAATAACGTTTTCTTTACCATAAATTTCTGATAATCTAACGGTTAGTTCCGTTCCAATCTGCCCTAGTGCGCCGGTGATGAGAATTTTTTCTGTCATAGTTTCATTTTTACTTTTCTTGATTCGCAAATCTAATTAAATTTGGGATTGAGAATCAAAAAGAATTCCAATAAATTTTTTAAAAATATCATAATATGAAAAATCAATCGCCAATAATTGAAGTTGCTGAACTTTTTACCATATCTGAAAATCCGAATCTGAGAATTTTTGATGCCCGAACTGGTCCAAATGCTAAAGAAGAATATCTTAAAAAACATCTTGAAAATTCGGGTTTTGTTGATTTGAATTCTGATTTGGCCGAGATTGATGATCCTAAAAATGGAGGAAGACACCCGCTACCAAAGTTTGAAGATTTTATAAAAACTTTAGGGAGTTTAGGAATTGATAAAGATTCTCACGTTGTAATTTATGATGATAAAAACGGAGCTAATGCAGCAGCGAGATTTTGGTGGATGTTGTGTGCGGTTGGTCACACCAATGTTCAGGTTCTGAATGGTGGTTTGCAGTTTGCTGAAAATCAAAATTACCCTTTGAGCTCTGGTGAAGATTCTTATCCAGAAACCGACTATATTTCTGGACACCAAGATTGGCAATTACCACAAATCTGGATAGATGATGTAAAAAAAGCCACTCAAAATTCGGATGCTGTGATTGTTGATGTGAGAGAAGCTCAGCGGTATGACGGTATCACAGAGCCAATTGATTTGATTGCAGGACATATCCCGAACGCTAAGAATTTTCCGTTCATTGATAATCTGGATGACGATGGTTTGTTCAAATCTCCTGAACTTCTCAAAAATTTGTATTCAGAATTATTTGAAAATTATGACCAAAACAAAATCACGTTCCATTGCGGAAGTGGCGTTACGGCTTGTCATTCTCTTTTAGCTTTGGACTATGCAGGTTTTGATATTCCGAATTTGTATGTTGGAAGTTGGAGCGAGTGGAGCAGGAATGAGTTTTAGGGTTTTAGGGTTTTAGGATTTCAGAATAGGAGAATGGGAAAGTTGGAGAGTGCTTTTTGTAAATGAAAACTTCGAGAGTCTCAACCTAATAACTTTAATGAAGGTATCATCAATTCTCTGATACCAAAACTCTCCGACTCTCGAACTCAAAAACTTGCTCGTATTTGCATACTTCCGATGTGGATGGTTCGGTCACCAGAGTTACGGCCTTCATAGTTTACATTAAGTTGAATAAAGGAATTAATTGCTTGTTGGATATATAATGTCCAGACTTGATTTTTTCCAGCTTTTAGACCTTCCAGCATTTGATTTCCGACGATGCTGAAACTATTGCCTGTAAAATCATTATTGATGAAAGAGAAATTAGCTCTTACAGAAGTTTTCGCTTTTTCCCATTGCAAAGTTCCGGAGATCTCGTAGGTTTTCAAAAGTTCATCGCCATCGGTTCTTTTTTTCTGACGAAGCGCGCCAGATAATTCGGTTTGCAAAGTTTCGGTTAGCTTATAGGTTCCTTTTGGTTTAGTTTCCCAGTTTTGAAGAAGGTAATTTCTGGAAGCATAAACCTGAGAGCTGTTTGTGACATTTTGTAAGGTGTTTTCCCAATCTGTTCGGAAAGTCTTGGAAAACGAATAACCGACGTTCAGGAAATGAGATTTCTGTCCGTGTGCTTCGTTACTGTAATTGGCATTAACCAAATTATCATTATCGGTGTATCGGTAACTTCCGTTCCAACCGGATTTATCATTGGAATTAAATAAAGCCGAAGCCAAAATATTCTGTGTTCTCAGCAATTGGTCAGCCTGTTTTTCGAATGGATTCCAGACCAGAACCTTGCTGCCTTTCATATAAGAATTTTGAGAAAGTAAGGACAAATTGAAGTTCCAACGCTTCAGAAAAGCATTTTCAGAACTGATAATGACAGATGGATTTACGAATAAAGCGACTTGTAATTTGTTTTTGTTGGAAGCGAGATAATTCACGCTATTCGTGTAAACTCTGATGTATTGCGCCAGATCTGCATATTCTGCGACCTCGAACTCATCCAATTGCTGAACGCCGTCATTGTTGTAATCTGTCCATTTGTATACGCCCTGTCCATCGGTTACTTTGATATATTGGAACTCACGTTGCGCTTCCTGACCGTTTCCAAGTTCGTAGAAAAGCTGAAGGCGCATCCCGTTTTTGAACAGTTGCTGATTGTATAAAATATTTCCCACCACAAAATCCTGATTATGGTCATTTGCCAAAGTCTGATTTTCATAATAGAATTTTCTGTAGTGAACCAAAGTCGATAATTGTGTTTTTTCCGTTTTGATGATTTGACTTTCCGCCATCAATCCCAAAATATTATTCATCTTCTGAAGACGATTATCCTGCACCGAATCATTACTTCGAAGATAAACCTTAGTCAATAATTTGGTTCGTGCAGAATCAGCGATTTTTTTCTGAATGAAAACCTCTTTCCAGCTGAAACTCGTTACATCTAACAATTGCGTGGCGTTATATTTTTTCTCGTTGTGTTCCATAGAACCGCCTAACATCCAGCTCCCTTTTTTGCCTACCATTTCTGTGGAGACAGCTCCTCGGATGAAAGTTGTGTTAAGGTCAGTCGATTTGGTGTCGAGATAAGAAACCGCTGCGAGATTATTGAATTTACCGATTTTCCAAATGGCATCGATGTCATTTTTGATTCCTTTGTAAGTGTCGGTTTCTTCAAGATAATTCAGTTTATAATTTATTTTTGAAGTTTTGTTAAAGTCATTTAAAAAAGAGAAAATAAATCTATTCTGAGTAATCTGGCTGAACTCATTGGTCAGGTTAAAATCTCTCCAGAAATCAACATTGTTAATTCTATCCAAAATATGGAAGTTCTTCTGAATAATTTGATATTCCAACATTGGCGTTCCTGTCCAGGTGTTTTTTCGGAAAGTTTTGTTGGCATAAATTCTTGCAGCGTAACCAATATTTTTATCATTATCTCTGGACGAAAACATATTGATGTCATAATTGCTCATCGATACATCGGTCCCAATGATACCTTCATTTAAAGCATATTCGAAATTAGCCGAATAAACTTGTGCTTTTTCGGGCGCCGGCAATTTTCTAACTGCCATATAATCTCCCAAACCGCTTCCAACATATTGGAAAACACGTCCGTTGTTAGTGGATTGCTGTAATTGATAATCCCCTTTTCCGCTTCCGAAATAAGTGAATGAAACCTGATATAAAACCTGAGTCTGATCGGTAGAAAACTCATAATGGAAAGAGTCTGTATCGAATATTTTTTTGTAGAGAATTTTATTCACATCATATTCCGTTTCTACACCTGATGGCGAATACATTGCATCAGGATTGTTCCCTGCATTGACTAAAGTTTGCTGGTCTTCTTCACTAAGATTTAATGAAAGTGGTGCATTTTTATTATCATTCTCCATAAACCAACTGAATCCTGCTTTGAGCTTCTCACGCTGATGTTTGATGTTTCCGGTAATTAAAAATCTTGTGTAATTTCGATTGGTATAGTTATAAGATACGTTGATGAAGTTCTGAGAATAAATCGGTCTAAAACTTGTGAAAGTAATTTCACCAGTGTTATAATTAATGATGTAATCCTGATTTTCGCCACGTTTCATCAAAATTCCATCAATATAAACCTGCTCTGAACCAGAAATAATTGTGATGAATAATTCGCCATTTTTTCCAGTCAACCGATAAGGTCCTTGGTTGCCTTCAACACCTTGGAATCGCATCCTGAAAAATTCACTTCGGGCAACACCGCCGGAAACATCAACTGAAGTTTTGTTACCATTCTTTTCCCAATTTGTAAGAAACTGCAATCCCATACTTCGCCTTTGATAACGTCCAAAATAAGTCGTTTCATCATTAAGGTCGAGATGCCCAGCTCTTATTATGCTGTGGTTTTTGATGTTAAGTTGAAGATAGATTTTGTCAAACTCCTGCAATGTTTGAGTGTAACCATCAGCCTGAACTGGAAGATTGTGGTCTGAAATAGAAGCCAAAATCGAAACATCAGGACTCAGTTTTCCGGAAATCTGCATATCCATAGAACTTTGCACAGATGAACCTTGGTTATTTCCAAAAGTAATTCCTCTAATAATAGAACCTTTGGAATTGAGTTCTCCAAGGATTCTTTTTTTGTCATTTTTCACTAATACTTCTTCATCATAAATCACACGATTTTGTTTTTTGATGAAGTCGAGCGTGTCTTTGGTAAAAAAATCCTGATTGATTTTAGAAATCAGAATACTGTCTTTTTTGAGGGAATCCTGCGGGATATTAGGGTTTTTCCAATTGAAAATCTGTGCATTAACCGAAATTAGTGCAAAAAAAGTACAGATTATTAGAAAAATTTTATTTATCTTCGACACCCTTTTCTTGTGATGTGTAAATGTACTAATAATAGGCTTTACAGCGAATTAACAATTATTTAAAACGGAAACAGGGGATATAAAATTATACTTGACATTAAAATTTTATATTTGGCACTCGTAAAAACAAACAGAATTAATAACAATTTTTAAACTTTTATATTATGAAAAAATTCTATTCTTTATTGGCAGCAGTCGCTTTGACTGCAACAGTAAATGCGCAAGTATTTTCTGAAAACTTTGACACATTAACAGGAGCATCTACTTACACTGGAGGAAACTCTGGAGGATGGAGTGGAAGTATTGCTACAGGACCTTTGACAGGCAAATTAGCTGGCTGGGTAAATACTTCAGCTGCAGGAGGTGATAAATGTCTTAAATTAGGTTCTGGAAGTAATATGGGAAGTGCAATTACTCCTGAATTCTCTACAACTGCAACTGCACTTAAATTAACTTTCAGAGCAGGAGCTTGGAATAGTACAAACGAAAAAGTAACAATCACTGTAAGTGTTGCTGGCGGTAGTGCTACAGTAGCAGATGGTGCAATCACACTAACTAAAGGAGAATTTAATACTTATACAGTTAATTTAACAAATGTTGTAGGACCACTAAAGCTTAAATTTTCTGCAGATGTAGCTGCTAATAACCGTTTTTTCTTGGATGATGTTTTAGTTGAAGATGCAGCTACAATGGCAGTAGGAGATGCTACAAAAGGAAAAGCTAACTTGGTGAAAAATACAATCGTAGCAAATGAATTAATCTTCGGAGCTTCTGCAAAAGTATCAGTTTACAATACTGCTGGTCAAGTTGTAAAAACTGCTGAGGTTGCTGAAAACTCCAGATTAGATGTTTCTGCTTTGCCAAAAGGAACTTATGTAGTAACGGGTCTTGTTAATGGACAAGCTGTATCTCAAAAAGTAATTAAGAAATAATCTTAATTTATCTAATAAACTATATTGCGCTACCATTTTTGGTAGCGTTTTTTTGTTAATATAATATTAAGTAAAATGAATTTAAATGAAACTTTAAGTTATTGATTGTTATTCTATTATTAATATTTAGTCAATACAGAATAGGGAGAGTCATGATAGATTTGTCACAAACAAAATCTTTAATACATACTAATTATGAAAAAGTTCTATTCTTTATTAGCTGCAGTTTTTTTAACTGCAACAATCAATGCACAAATCTATTCTACAGGATTTGAATCAAGCGATAGTTTCTCATCAGACAACGTTTACAATAATACAACAGTTACGTTTAGTGGTGCTGCAGGGAAACAATGGGGGACGTTCTACGGAACACCTTCTACCACTTCTCCGCTGACAGGGAACCAATCTATGCAAATGAGATGGTACACAAGTGCGACTAGCAGCAAAGGTTACACGTATACTAATTTCAATACTACTGGTGTTGAGAAAGTGACATTTAGTGCGGCCAATACCAATGGAATTAATGTTATCGTTTCTTATTCCGCCAATAACGGAACCACTTGGTTAAGCCCACAAACCTTCACATTAACTACTACAAAAACCGAGTATACTTATAATGTGCCATCGTCAGCTACAGGAGGACTTAGATTCAAATTTGAATTAACTTATGCTACAGCTCCTACTGCGACATCCAGACTCTATATTGATGATGTCAAATTCTTTGCGCCTACAATGGCCGCAATAGATGCTGCGAAAGGAAAAACTAATTTGGTTAAAAATACAATTGTCTCAAACGAATTGATTTTTGGGACTTCTGCAAGAGTATCTGTTTATAACACAGCTGGTCAGGTTGTGAAAGTTGCTGAAGTGACTGAAAACACAAGATTAGAAGTTTCGGCTTTGCCAAAAGGAACTTATATCGTAACAGGTCTTATTAATGGACAAGCAGTTTCACAAAAAGTAATTAAAAAGTAATTATTCCCTTTAATTATTACAAATCCAGTATCGTGAGATGCTGGATTTTTTGATGATTTAAAACAGGATTAACATATAGTTCTTTTAATATGTTTACTTTTGTACCAGCAAAAAAGGGATAGTTTATGAAGATGTAAATATGTTAATTTTATGAAGGCAAAATTTTACAGCCTTGATTAAATCGAACTTTATGAATATGGAAATGTTAAAAAATAAACAAAATTTTGCTGAATACATTTTTTTATTAACTTAGCATCCCTTTATAATAATTAAAAATAAAACAATTTTTTAAACTTTAATAAAATGAAAAAAATCTTTACAATTTTAAGTGTTGCGGCTGTTTCTTTAGTGTCAGCTCAAAATTTAGTAACAAATCCAAGTTTCGAATCTTGGGATCCAGCAGAAGGAACAACACCTGCTAAACCAACAGGATGGAGCTTTGTAAGTGCTACAGGTGTTGAACAATCAAGCACTGCGCACACTGGGGCAAGTTCTTTAAAGCATATTGCACCAGCTACAGGTAATGGTAGTACAAATATTGACATTCCTGCTGAACCAAATACTCAATACAGTCTTGGATACTGGGTATTAGATAATGATGCAAATGCTAGAGGAAGACACTGGGTGCAAGCTAGAACTGCATCAGCAAACGTTACTTGGAATAACACTACTTTCCAGCCTGCTACATATTCAGCAGATAATGCTCAATGGGTATTCGTAACTGCTACTTCTACAACACCGGCTACAACTACAATCTTAAGATTTGATTTCAGAACTTACGGTACTGGAGCAGGAGGTGGATCTGTTTATTATGATGATGTAACTTTAGTAAAAGGTATTTTAGCAGTTGCAGATATCAAAGATTTTGATAAGCAAGTTCAGTTTAACACAGTAGTAAAGGATCAAATTACTTTTAAGCTTCCAGTTAAATCAACTGTAAACATCTTTTCTGCAGAAGGTAAGTTAATCTCTTCTAACAGAGTTGAAAACGGAGGTTCTGTAAATACTCAAGCTTTGGTTAAAGGTGCTTACATCGTAACTGTTGACAACGGTGCTAACAAAATCAGCAGAAAAGTAATCAAAAACTAATATTAGTTTTTCTTAAAAATAGAAGGCTTCCTAATTTGGAAGCCTTTTTTGTTCTTTTTAAGGGATAAAATCAGATTGTTTTAATAGATGACCAGCATTTACAAGTGGTTTTAGAAAACCCCGCGTCTCAAATTATTAATCAAAGCTCCAAGGTTCAAAACCAGAGTATATCGGATTCTGTAACCATAATCTTTGAAACCAGCTTCGAAGCCTAAACTAGAGGCAACGGGAAAATAAACTTCCAAGAAATCAGGAATGACCCTCACTTTTATTCCAGAATCCCAAATGAATTGTGTTGCTCTGTTTTTGTTCTTATAAACACCGACATCAGCATAAACATTAAACCATTTCCAGACGTGAGAATCTACATTCAAACTGGTGATAAACTGATTGACTGAAGTATTAAACATCGATTTGAAACCACCTTCTGCCAAGATGAACTGCTGGGAAAGAATCCCCGAAGTCGCACTCTGCCCCAACAATCCATAAGAAAAAGAGTAGTTGGAAACTCGTGAAATACCATAATTGAACAAAGCATTTTTGGTATTGTTTTTAATGAAATACCCAGCAAACCATCTAAAACTGATTTTTTTGTCTTTTGCATATTCCCAACGATAAAAAGCTTCTGCAGAAATCTTTTGGAAGTCTTCCATCCATTGTAAATTACCAGAGATATATTTTTCGTGAATCAAGCGGTTGTCAGAGTAAGAATAACCCAAATTCCAGAGGTTGTATTTGGAGTAAAGATTATTTTCAATCATCAGCGGAGTAAGCTCTCTGTCATAATAATTATAAGAAAAATACAAACTTCTTCCCAAGGCGCTTCTCGGATTTTTATTAAAGTTAATTGATGTTCCGGCTCCAAATCTTTTATAAGACAAATTGTTATTATAATGAAAGTAAGAACCAGAAACTGCAAAATTCCAGCTTCTGAAAAAACTATTTGGTGGTAAAATCGAATAACCGACTGCTCCAGAACCTGTCAACTTTCCAGTTCCTGTACTATAATAAGGTGTGAAAGAATAATCGAACTTTTGGTCAAAAATCCCCTGATTCTTAAAATTCATTCCAATAAGAATTTTATCGTAAGCGTTGAAAGTCAATCTTGGTGTCAGGAAAATTTCGTTGTATTCTGGATTTTGGATGTCTTTTATCAACTTGAACCTTATTTTTTTTGTATTTGAGAATAATCCTTTGGTGTAGATATAATTATCCCGGTAGTTAGATTCTGGGAAGATATAATTATCATTTAAAACAATTTTTTCTACATCTTTTTTCGGAACAGAAAGTGTGTCGCTTTTTGCCAAGCTAGATTCTTTCCAATACGTTGTAGTTTCGCCTGAACCCTTCTCTGTTTCTATTTTAAGAGGTATTTCCAGTGTGTTGTTTTTACGAATATCTACCAAATAATTCTCTTTTTGTTCTTTGATATTTTTTAAATTGAAGTTGATTCGGTGTTTTTCAGCCATCATTTGCTGCAAGAAATTAGACTTTCCTTTGGAAAAAATTTTCAGTTCATTTAGGAATTTTTGACCCTCTGTTTTGGATTGATAATTAGCAGAAAGGTAATCTTTCAAAAAATTATCAAAAGATTGCGTTCCCGAATATTGTGAGATTTGAGCCAAAAGGCTTCCCATCTCAAACTGACTGATAGCTGTTGTATTGAAGTTACTCAGAAGATAATAAGGCGTTGTTATTTTTTGGTCTAGGTTCTGGGTCGAGATATAATGATAAGCCAAACCATAACGTTCGGAGAGTTTAAGTTTCGAGGCGTGAAATAGCTTCAGAGGTTTTATACCGAAGATGCTGGCATTATCGGGGAGATTTCCCAAAAGTTTGTGTTCTGGATAGAACTGTTTAAGATATTCAATCTCAAGATAGGATTTCAAACCATTCTTCAGCCAGTGGTCTTTCGTTTTGTTGGCTATGAAATAGTCATCCATTACTTTCTTTGAAATCACACTGAAATAATCCAAATCCGCCTTTTCATAATCCGTAAACAATTGGTATTTGAATTTCCAGAACTTGACATCATCAATCCCGATAAACTCTTCTTTATTCAAGAATTTTTGAGTGATGAATAATTTGTCAGGAAGATTTCCAACTCTCGTTTTTATGAATTTGAGATGATTCGTAATAACAGAACCTAAAATCTGACGCTGATATTCCGCAACCTGATAACCTAGCTGAATATTGATCGGTTGTCCATCAATATTGATTGGAAATTCGGGATAAATTTCTTTTGAAATTTGAAATTCTGGGTCGTTGATAGATTGTCCTTCGAACTCAGTGTTACTATTTTGATTAAGGTTAGAATAGATTTTCCAATTATTTGGAACCTCAAAATTTACTTTCCAGAATGAGCCTGCATTAGCTGTTTCTTCGGTGTCACGATAGAAAGATTTTTTTTTAAAATCATCTTCATAAGTTTCTGGAACAAGGAAAAAGTACTTTAACAAAATGTGATTCACATCTACGCCATAACCTGTAAAGCGAGCATCAGGAAGCTGGATTTGATATTTCAGATTAAGTTTGATGCTTTTTCCAGATTCTAAAGGTTCGGAAAGCGGAATGAGAATATTTTCCTGAGTTTTATTAAGAATTTCAGCAGAAATATTTCCGTAAGAATATTGGAGACTTTCTAACTTCCCGAGTTGATCATCCTTAGCAAAATACAAATCCTTCTTTCTGTCTTCAACTTTTCTTTTGAGAAGTGGTGTTTTACGTTTCTGATAAGCAGAAACCCAATTCAAAAGTTTGATTTGATTGATGGATTTCTGGTGCGGATTATGATAAAACAAAGTCTGTTCTACAGAAATCGATTTTTGGTCTTTATTCAGTTTTACATTCAACAAAATGCTGTCTTGCTGAGACTTTGCCCAGAAAAAAGGAAGAAATAGAACCAGACATAAAAGAAATCGCTTCATCAAAAAATATCAATAATTAAAACTACTATTTTTTTCTGATGAATATTAATATTTAGTTGTTAAAATTTTTTTCTACGAATGGTACGAAATTTCCGAATCGATAGAATTTTCATAAGGTAAAATCTGACGATTTTTGAAGTATTTATATTCTTCGAGAACCTCAGACTTACTTTTGATAATGATCCTTCTGACGGACTATTATAAAAAATAAAACCCCTTCAGAGTTTCAATCTCTGAAGGGGTTAATTAATATTTTAAATCATTTAGAAGATTTACAAAGAATCTTGATAAGCTTTCCAACCTTCGTTTTTGTAACGTAAAGCTTCTTGTTCCGGCTCATCGGCTTTGTAAATTCCGCGTCCAACGATAATGAAATCTGTACCGTAATTTTTAATCACGTGTTCAGGGGAATTGTATTGCTGGCCTTTGTCATCGCCGCTTGTTCCCAAATTCACACCTGGTGTGAATAGCAAAAGCTGGTCAGAAACTTGATTCTGCGCCACACATCCGATAATGCTTGGATGATTTTCTATAACTTTCAAAGCTTCTTCGCGATAATGAGAATCTGTTAAAGTTCCTTCAGAAGACATTCCTAAAATTGCTACAACACCAACATTTACAAAGCAATCTAAACTTTTGCTTCCTCCAATCACGTGAGAAGTTACTAAGTCTGCCCAATTGGAAATTTTATAAGTTCCGTAAGAAAATTGTAATTCCTGAGTATTTCCGATGTCAGCAAATTTGCGGTCTTCCATTAATAGGAAGTTATGTTTTGTTGCTAAATCTTTCAATGGAAGAATTGTTTCATCAGCATCAAAATCGTTCAAAATATCGATATGTGTTTTAAGAGCCACAATGTGTGGACCGACAATATCAGCAAAATCAAGCAATTCTTTTGTTGTGATAAAGTCTGCCGAAGCTATTAGATTTGACCTTTTTTCAATCGCAATTTCAAGGATTTTTTTAGCGAAAGAATGTTCAGCAGTTTCCAGTTTCTGTTCGTACGATAAACGTTTTTTCTCTTCAAAAATAACCTGATTTCCGTTTACAAAATCTTGGATTCTCACCACTTCAGCTTCATCGATATGATTTTCTTCTCTAAGAATTTCCACCACTTCAGAAATATTGAAAAGTGAATGCACTTTGTAACCTTTTGCTTCCAGCTTTTCTTTTCCGCCTTGTTGTCTGTCAAGAACTACAACAATATCAGAAACCTTGATGCCTTCATTTTCAACTTCGTCAATCGTTTCTACCAAAGATTTTCCGGATGTAATCACATCTTCTACCAAAAGACAGTTTTGACCTTTTTCGTAAATTCCTTCAATCAGTTTTTTTGTTCCGTAAGCTTTTGCTTCTTTTCGTTTAATAATTAATGGAATGTAACTTTGAAGAGACATTGCAGTTGCCATTGGAAGGGCTGCATATGGAACACCACAAATGATATCAAAATTATCCAAAGGAAGCATTTCCAAAAGATAATTGGCCAGTTTTTTTAGGGTTTTTGGGTCAGACGCGAGCGGACGAAGATCCACGTAGAACGGACTTTCTATACCGCTTTTCAGTGTGAAACGACCAAATTTGATAATCCCGAGTTTGTAACACTCGAGGAAGAATTCTTTTTTACTTTCCATTTACTTTTCTTAGATTTCTACAAATTTAAGGCTATTTTTTAAACCACAAAAGTCACAAAAGTTTCGTTTTTTTTATTTCTCGCAGATTCTAAAGATTCCGCAGATTAAATAATATTCTCAATTTAAAATAAGCAAATTTTGCTTAATATGCGAGATAATTTAAATTAAACTTCCTTCCACTTTGGATTTGTAGCAAATATTTTTTCATTAATCTTACAACTTGGAGAATGCGCACCTTTCAGAAAACCAATGCTCATCAGAAACTCACCAACTATTTCTCCACCCGTGAATCTAAAAGTTTTCTTGAACAATTTTACCCATTCTTCCTTGGTTTTCGGATGATGATGTTCCAGCCATTTTTCAAAAGAACCGAATTCCTTTTTCAATTCCAAAATAGTCTTTGCATTTTCTATGGCTGCATTGACCTTGAGTTTGTTTCTAATGATTCCTGGGTCGGCCAATAATCTTTCTCGGTCTTTTTCTGTGTACGCGGCAATTTTCTTTATACTGAAATTACTGTAAGCTTTTCGGAAAGATTCTTCCTTTTTGAGAATCGTTTCCCAGCTCAATCCAGCCTGATTGATTTCCATAATCAATCTTCCGAAAAGTTCATCATCATTATGAATTGGGAAACCATAATGATTATCGTGATAGTTTTTGTGCAGTGCTTTTCGCTCTTCCGGCTGCATCGTTTCTATAGCTTGACAATAGGACATCGTTTTTGTAATTAAATTTTAAATGTAAAGATAATTAACCCATAATCATTCACAATTAAAAATTACAAATTCCTATCTTAGCATAAATTCTAATTTAAAAATGAAAAGAAATATATCTTTACTTTTTGTCCTTTTTTCATTTGCCGTTTCCAATGCTCAAATTGAAGAAAAGAAACTCGACGAACTTATTCAAAATTCTTTAAAAACCTTTGACGTTCCGGGAATGTCCGTCGGAATTGTTAAAGATGGAAAAGTGATTTATGCCAAAGGATTCGGTGTTCGTTCGCTTAATAATAATCAGCCGATGGATGACAATACATTGGTGGGAATCGCTTCTAATAGTAAAGGTTTCACTTGCACCGCTTTGGCGATTTTGGCTGACGAAGATAAAATCAACTGGGACGATAAAGTCACAAAATATATCCCTGAATTCCAAATGGCAGATGCTTACGTTTCACAAAATGTAACCATCAAAGACTTGGTAACACACAGAGCTGGATTGGGATTGGGACAAGGTGATTTGATGTTCTTCCCGGAAGGTGGGAGTTTGACCGTGAATGATATCGTTCACAATGTTCGTTACTTGAAACCAGAAAATCCGTTCCGTACGACTTTAGATTACAATAATATAATGTTCATCGTTGCTGGAGAAGTGATTCATAGAGTTTCCGGTTTGCAATGGGCAGATTTCATCGAACAAAGAATTATGAAACCTGTCGGAATGACAGCGAGTTTCGGTTCTTATAATCGTGCAAAAAATTCTCAAAATATCATCGATGCGCACGCGCCAGTTGACGGAAAAGCCATCGCAGTTCCTCACGACTGGAACGAAACGGCGAATGCAGCGGGTGGAATAATGAGTAACATCCAGGATATGACAACTTGGGCTAATTTCCTTTTAAATGGATTTGTGACCAAAGATGGAAAACGTTTGGTTTCTGAGAAAAATGCACACGAACTTTGGAGTCTTCAGATTCCTGATAAAGTGGGAATTACTTCGCCTTACGATACTCATTTTTATGGTTATGGCTTAGGTTGGTTTTTGAGTGATGTGAAAGGTCATTTGCAAGTTCAGCACAGTGGCGGACTGATAGGAACTGTGACGCATTTTACCTTGATTCCAGATATGAAACTGGGAATTGTGGTTTTGACTAATCAACAATCTGGTGCGGCTTTTTCCACTATTACAAATTCTGTGAAAGATGCTTATCTGAAAGTTGAAAACCGTGATTGGTTGAAAATCTATGGCGATAGAAATAAAAAGAATGAAGAGTTTTTCGCCAAACAAAAGAAAGATGTTTACGACAAAGCTTCGAAATATAAATTAGATTTGAAAGATGACCAGTTCATTGGTTGGTACAAAGATGAATGGTTTGGGATTGTCGAGGTTTCCAAAGTTGGAAAAGGCTACAGAATTATTTCTAAATCCTCTCCAAGATTGAAAGGCGATTTGATTCCATACTCTTCGAATTCCTTTGTTGTGAAATGGGATGATAGAAGTTATGACGCCGATGTTTTCTTCACATTGAATTTTGATGAAAATGGAAAAGCCGTTTCTGCGAAGATGAAACCAATCTCTGATGTGACGGATTTTAGTTTTGATTTTGAGGATTTGGATTTGAAGAAGGTTAATTAATGGAAAACTTGCAAAACCATAAAACCGAAATCTCCAACAAAGGATTTACAACCATTAATGATGTTTTTTTTGAGGAAGAAATTAATCAAATCATTGATGTCATTCATTCTATTGATACTTCAAAGGAAACTTTCAGGAAATCAGAAGACCTTTTTGTAATCAGACAATTCTTGAAAGAAGTTCCGGAAAGTCGTCAATTGATTTTTAATGATAACATTAAGAAAATCATTAATGAAATCTTTGGAGACAATTATTTTGTGGTCAAAAGTATTTATTTTGATAAACCTGAAAAGTCAAATTGGTACGTTTCCTATCATCAAGATTTGACCATTTCCGTAGATAAGAAATTAGACTTGAAAGGTTTCGGACCTTGGACGACTAAGCAAAATCAATTTGCTGTTCAGCCACCAATTGAGTATTTGAAAAATATCTTCACAATTAGAATTCATCTCGATGATACGGATGAAAATAATGGCGCTTTGAAAGTGGTTCCAAATTCACACAGCAAAGAAATCTACCGACCAGAAACCATTGATTGGAATGTGGAAACCGAGGAAATCTGCACTGTAAACAAAGGCGGAATTATGATTATGAAACCTTTGATTTTACACGGTTCAAACAGAACAACCAACAATCAAAAACGCAGAGTCATCCACATCGAGTTTTCCAATATGGAATTGCCAGCGGAAATCAATTGGTCTGAAAGATTAAACTAAAAAAAACTCCTGAACTTGATTGTTCAGGAGTTTTCGTATGTATTTAAAGTCAAAATTTAAATCTCTTTGAATTGCAAATTCTGCTCTTCAACTTGTTTGTCTGCAAGGTTTTTGTAATAGCCAGTTTCTAATTTTTTGTAAATAGAATCAAAAGCTTTCAATGTCTCGTTGATCTCGGCATCTGTGTGAGAAGCCGTTGGAATCAATCTTAGTAAGATCATTCCTTTTGGGATTACAGGATAGGAAACTACAGATGTAAAAATCAAATAGTTTTCTCTCAAATCTTTCGCCAACATCATCGCTTCCATTGGTCCACCTTTGATGAAAACCGGTGTTACGCAAGTGTTTGTGTCTCCCAGATTGTAACCGATTTTTTTAAGTCCGCCTTGTAATTTATTTACATTTTCCCAAAGTTTGGCTTTGATTTCTGGTCTTGATCTTAGAAGTTCCAATCTTTTCAAACCTCCGATCACCATTGGCATTGTCAAAGATTTTGCGAAGATCTGTGATCTAAGGTTGAATTTCAGATAACGAATGATTTCTTTGTTTCCAGCTAAGAAAGCTCCGAAACCAGCCATAGATTTTGCGAAAGTAGAGAAGTAAACATCAATCTGGTCTTGGCATCCTTGCTCTTCTCCAGCACCCGCTCCGGTTGCTCCAAGCGTCCCGAATCCGTGTGCATCATCTACCAAAATTCTGAAACCATATTTTTCTTTAAGAGCACAGATTTCTTTCAATTTACCTTGTTGTCCTCGCATTCCGAAAACACCTTCGGTAATGACCAAAATTCCACCTCCGGTTTCTTCGGTTACTTTTTGAGCTCTTTGTAAGTTTTTTTCAAGACTTGCAATATCATTGTGTCTGTAGGTAAAACGTTTGCCAGAGTGCAATCTAACGCCATCCACGATACAAGCGTGAGAATCTACATCGTAAACGATCACGTCATTTCTGGAAACTAAAGCATCGATGCAAGACACCATTCCTTGATAACCGAAATTCAATAGATATGCTGATTCTTTTTGAACAAATTCTGCCAATTCTCTTTCAAGCTGAAGGTGCTGGTCAGTTTCTCCGGACATTGCTCTCGCACCCATTGGATAAAACATTCCATACTCTGCAGCAGCTTTTGCATCGGCTTCCAAAACATCTGGATGGTTGCAAAGTCCCAAATAATCGTTTGCGCTCCAGAAAATCACTTCTTTCCCTTGGAACTTCATTCTCGGGCCAATTGGTCCTTCTAATCTTGGGAAAATATAATAGCCTTCTGCGTAATCTGCAAATTGTCCTAGTGGACCCGGATTTTGTTTTATTCTTTCAAAAATGTCCATTTTTTCTAACTGATATTTTTTATTGATTGAAAAAACCTTTTGTAATACAAAAGGTTATAAATTTTGTGATTAAATTTTACTTGATGATTTCTGTTTTGAACACTTCATCATAGTTGTGGAAACAATTGTTGATAAAGCCTTGTTCTTCCATCCATTTGTCACTGTAAACTTTGGTAATATAGCGAGAACCGTGGTCTGGATAAATTAATACAACCAAATCATCTTCTTTGAACTCGTGAGAATTCGCATACTGAATCAAAGCCTGAGTTACAGCTCCAGTTGTGTAACCACCCATAATAGCTTCTTTCAAAGCAATTTCGCGGGTTCTGTAAGCTGACATCTCATCATTAACTCTTACATATTCATCAATCGTGTCAAATAAAAGAGCACCCGGAATCAAATTTTTCCCAAGACCTTCAATCTGATAAGGATGAATTTCTGTTTTATTGATTTTTCCTGTTTCGTGGTAAGTTTTCAGAATAGAGCCATCTGCATCTACACCAATTACTTTGATATCAGGGTTTTGTTCTTTTAGATATTTAGCAGAACCGGAAAGCGTTCCGCCGGTTCCTGTGCACGCAAATAGGTGTGTTATTTTACCTTCTGTCTGCTTCCAGATTTCAGGACCTGTGGTTTGGTAATGCGCATCAATATTCAATTCGTTGAAATATTGATTGATGTAAACCGAGTTAGGTGTTTCTGCAGCAATTCTTTTTGCTACTTCGTAATAAGACCTCGGGTCGTCTGCAGGAACAGAAGCTGGGCAAACATAGACAGTTGCGCCCAAAGCTTTCAAATAAGCAATTTTTTCAGCTTTTGTTTTGTCACTTACTGCAAGGATGCATTTGTAACCTTTTACGATACAAACCATTGCTATGGAAAAACCTGTATTACCGGAAGTTGTTTCTACGATTACAGAATCTGATTTTAAGATTCCTTGTCTTTCCGCATTTTCTATAATGTGAAGAGCGATTCTGTCTTTCGTAGAATGTCCAGGATTATAAGACTCCAACTTAGCGTAAACCGTCGCAGGAATGTCCTTGGTAACCTGATTTAACTTGACCAACGGTGAGTTGCCAATCAAACCAAGAATATTATCGTGTACATTCATCATTTTATTATCATTTTTCTCTCAAAAACTGTCTGCAAAAATAAAAAAAAAATCGCAATGTTTTTGGTTTTGAGACATTAATATATTAGATGTGTGATATATTGTAAATTATTTGGTTAATTTTCACTCATTTATAAAGTTTAATTTTTGTTAAAAACTCAGATAACTGAATCAAAAATGTTAAATTCGCCGATATTTCATTTTCCGTATGAAGAATTGGACTTTTAAACAGTGGAACACCATCTTGGGATGGGTCATTTTTGTAATTGCATTTATTACTTATTTATCAACCATAGAACCCAACTTTAGTTTTTGGGATTGTGGAGAATATATTTCCTCAGCCGTTAAGTTGGAGGTTACCCACGCACCAGGAGCTGCTTTGTTTCAGTTAGTTGGAGCTGTTGTAGCATTATTTGCGTTTGGTGATGGTCAGCATTATTCTTTGGTAATTAATGCGATGTCTGCTTTGTTTAGTGCATTTACAATTCTGTTTTTATTCTGGACGATTACACATCTTGTAAGAAGATTGCTGAATAAAGAATTCGAAAATATAACAATTGCTGAAGAAATTGCAACTTTATTTGCAGGAGCCGTTGGTGCTTTATGTTTTACATTTTCGGATACATTTTGGTTTTCTGCAGTTGAAGGTGAAGTTTATGCGATGGCAAGTATGTTTATTGCATTGATTGTCTGGCTGATTACAAAATGGGAAAATGAATACCTTGAAAAAGACAACGAGAGATGGATTATTCTTTTATTCTTCATCATCGGATTGTCCGTAGGTGTGCATATGATGTGTATGTTAGCGCTGCCAGCAGTTTGTCTGATTTATTACACCAGAAATTATAAATTCACTTGGAAATCATTTTTGATAGCAAATGCTGTAACTTTAGTTATTCTTGCCATTGTATTCAAAATTATTTTCCCTGTGATAATGACATTGTTTGGGAAATCTGAAATATTCTTTGTTAACGGATTAGGTTTGCCCTTCCACTCAGGGACAGTTTTCGCATTTGTTATTCTGGTTGTTCTTTGTTATTTGTTCATTACTTACACAAGAAAAACTGGGAAATCGTTGTATCAAACAATTGCCTTATCTATAGTTTATATGATGATTGGCTTCTCTTGCTGGTTGGTAATCCCAATCCGAGCAATCGCCAATCCACCAATGAACCTTAATGACCCAGATAACGCCATCGGAATGTTGGATTATTACAATCGTGAACAGTACGGGGATTGGCCAACTTTGTACGGTCAAAACTACACGGCTTATCTAGACCCGAACGGTATCCAAAAAAATGAGGACGGAAGTTATAAAACGAAGAAAACGGGTGATACTTACGAAAGAGATGCTCAGACAGGACGTTATCGTTTGGTAGGAGAGAAGTTCAATTATGTTTTTAGTGAAGAGCACGTTGGTTTCTTGCCAAGGATGTTCAGTGAGGATAAATCGGTGATGCCAAATTACATCTCGATGTATGGTGCACCAGATTTTACTTTCAATTATGGTAATGAGCAAATCTCTGAAAGTCCTGAAGCGAAACAATTCTTTGATGAACTTCGTCAGAAATACGAGAACGGAACAATTAAAATGGATGATTATCTGAAGGCGAAACAATTCGGAATTATCAATGTTCAGAAACCGACGTTAGCTCAGAATCTTGATTACTTCATTACGTTCCAGAATTATTATTACTTCGGTAGATATCTCCTTTGGAATTTTGCAGGTCGCCAGAATGATGTCGAAGGTCATATGGAAAATACGAATGGAAACTTCATTACAGGTATTCCTTTCATCGATAATAATATTTGGGGAGACCAAAGCGAGATGCCGGCTAAATTCCAGAATGAAAGTACGGTAAAATTCTTTATGCTTCCATTGATATTAGGATTACTTGGATTCTTCTTCCAACTGAATAGAGATTTCGGAAGATTCTATGCGATATTGTCTTTATTCATTTTAACCAGTGTCGGGATTGTATTCTATACAGGGATGAAACCATTTGAGCCTCGTGAAAGAGATTATGCCATGGTTGGTTCCTTCTATGCATTTGCGATTTGGATTGGATTAGGTGTAGCTTCCATTTATTGGCTGCTTCAGAAAAAAGTGAAAAGCAAATCGGCTCAGATTATAGTAGGCATGGTTTTGTTGGGAATTCCTTTTATGATGGGCTTCCAGAATTATAATGTTCACGACAGAAGCGGACGTTACACGGCTTACGATTACGCTTATTCAAGTTTGAAATCTTTGCCTAAAGACGGAATAATGTTCGTTTACGGTGATAATGATACCTATCCAGTTTGGGCCATTCAGGAGACTGAGGAATTTCGTCCAGACGTAAAAGTCGTGAATTTTACATTGTTATCTACGCCTTGGAATATCGATCAGGTTAAAAGAAGAACATATAACTCAATGCCTGTTCCGTCAACTTTGACTCACGAAGATTATCGTGAAGGTTCCAACGATCAGGTTTATATGATGACGAAAGACGATTGGTCTAATATTTTTGCGAATCTAAAAGACCAAGGCGCACCTGATACAGAATTTGCAGCCTTCAGAAAATATCTGACTCAGGATTCGATAACAATGAAGGAAGCAGTTAACTTCCTGAAAATGAAATCGCCTGAAAAAGATGAAATTGTGAAAATGATTTTCGGAGAAGAGCGTTATCAGAAATTCAACTTCCTTCCGGTTTCTAAATTTGTACTTCCAGTTAATGTGAATAATGCTGTTAAATCAGGAATTATCACACCAGCCGAAGCGCAGAAAGCAGAAAAACAAATCGTCATCGATTACAAAGGTTCTAGTATGTTCAAAAATAATATGATGATGTTGGATATCCTTGCAAACTTCGATTGGAAACGCCCAATCAACTTCTCAAGCGGTGGGATTTATGACGGAAGCAATCTATTCTTCTTGTCCAATTATCTAAAGTTTGATGGATTCAGCTACAGATTGGTTCCAATCAAAACCGAAGAGTCTCCGGATGGTGAATTGGGAATGGTAAATGCGGACGAACTTTATAACATTGTGAAAAATTACAGATGGGGTAATTTCAAAGATTTGAAAGTCCATTTTGACGAGACTTGTACACAGAATATCATCGGTTACAGATCATCGGCAAGTAGAGCGGCTGAGGCTTTGGTTCTGAAAGGTGAGAAGCAAAAGGCAATTGAAGTTCTGGATTTGGCAAGCAGAGAAATTCCTGTTTCTAAATATAACGACCCAAGGTCTTTGAGTTCTATTGTTTATGCTTATATCGTTGCAGGACAAGAGCAAAAAGGACTGAAACTGGCAGAAGACCTTAAGAAAGGAATCTTCGAAGAGTACGATTATTACACAAGATTATCGCCAAAATTCCAGGTTTATGCAGCGAGACAGATGAAAACCAAACCAATGGAATATTCTTTGGTAGTTGGCGCGGTTTCCGATGCTTATAATAAAATTGGTCAGAAAGATAAAGGCTATGAATATCTTGTCAATTCTCTGAATGTTATCGATAAAAGATTCAATACATTCATTAAGGATTTGCAGGAGATGGGCAAGGAGAAGGCCTTCAAAAAAGCAGATGATGTACAGAAAGTAACATCCTTCTACTCGTATCTATTTGATATTATGAAAGATTACGATACGACTTACGAAGCCGAAAAGATGGATAACATCACAAAACAATTGATGAAAGTCACGCAGTAGAGAGTTATCTACTGAAACTATATCAACCCTTTCAGAGTTAGAACTCTGAAAGGGTTTTTTGTTTTAAATATTATCACTCAGTCAAAGTTTTAAAGTGTAATTTTGCGATCAACTATCAACTATGACCAATTTTTGTGCTTTCCTCCGTGGCGTCAATGTTAAAGGAACCAATATGAAAATGGCAGATGTCTGCAAAGTCTTTTCAGACATTGGCGTTCAAAATGTATCTTCGGTTTTGGCAAGCGGTAATATTCTATTTCAGTCTGATAAAGATTCTATTGAATTGAAGAAGATTCTGGAAAAAGCAATGTCAGGCCATTTCAATTACGAAGCTTTTCTCTTTATTAAGGACGAAGACGAAATCAACGACATTTTAAAAAATGCCCCATTTCCGCCAATTGAAAACTTTCATAATTATATTTTCCTTGGTTCAGAAAAAGTAGAAGAAACATTGTTGGAGGAATTCGAGAAATCAAATAAAGCGGAAAATGAAAAAGGCAAAATCATTAATAATATATTCTATTGGCAAGTTCCAAAAGGACAAACTTTGGATTCCGATTTTGGTAAAGTTCTTGGCAAGAAAAGCTTGAAAAATAAAATGACGAGCAGGAATACTAATACGTTTGAAAAGATTATTAATAAATTCAATAAATAGATAATTTCAACCCTTTCGATAGTTTGAGTTGGAAAAGGTTTTCCTGCATTAATTCCGTATATTTGTATTCGTTTTTCAGACATAAAACAATCTGAAATTTATAATTTAAAATCAAAAAAATGATACAATATTTAGATAACATTCATCACAAAGATTCCAAGAACTTTTTCCTAATTGCAGGACCTTGCGCTATCGAAGATGAAACTATGGCTTTGCAGATTGCAGAACATATTGTAAAGCTTTCTGACAAATACAATATTCCTTATATTTTCAAAGGGTCTTTCAGAAAGGCGAACAGAAGCCGTGTAGATTCTTTCACAGGAATCGGCGACGAGAAAGCTTTGAAGATTCTTAGAAAAGTAGGAGAGACCTTCAATGTTCCTACGACAACAGATATTCACGAGAATGGGCACGCAGCTTTGGCAGCAGAATATGTGGATGTTTTGCAAATTCCGGCTTTCTTGGTTAGACAAACCGATTTGTTGATTGCAGCAGCAGAAACTGGAAAAGCAGTGACGCTTAAAAAAGGACAGTTTCTTTCACCAGAAGCAATGAAATTTGCAGTTCAGAAAGTGAAAGATTCTGGAAATGATAAAACAGCGATTATCGAAAGAGGGAATACTTTTGGTTACAGCGATTTAGTAGTAGATTTCCGTGGAATCCCGACTATGAGAGAATATTCTCCGGTAATTTTGGATGTGACACATTCTCTTCAACAGCCGAATCAAAATTCGGGTGTGACAGGTGGAAGGCCAGAGTTGATTGAAACCATTGCCAAAGCTGGAATCGCAGTGGGAGCTGACGGATTGTTCATTGAAACTCATCCAGACCCATCTATTGCGAAATCTGATGGTGCGAATATGTTAAAATTAGATTTGCTTGATGACTTGCTTGGAAAACTGACAAGAATCAGAGAAGCGATATTATAAAATAGAAAGTCCGATTGATTCGGACTTTTTTTGTGTTTGAATTGAGAATATTTAGAATTTTGACTTAATATTTCTTAATTCAACAGCAAATATTCTGAAACAAATCGATTTTCTGCATAACAATTACAAATATTCTTTCGTTCTTTAGATTAATTGTTATTTTTGCTAATCCAAGGATATTTCAAAATATAAAATCGATAATAAAAACTACAACATTGAAAAATTATATTCTCTTAATTCTTTTCTTTTTGCCAGTTTTGGCATTTTCTCAAATCAATTTAAAAGTTCTTGACGAAGACGGAAAATCTGTTTCCGAAGCAGAGGTTAGTTATAATAACCAAACTTATCAAACCGATAAAAACGGTTTTGTAAGAATCCCACTTGCTGATTCTGAACAAACTTTGAGTGTACAGAAATTGAACTTTAAAGGTTTTTCTAAAACCATCAAAACATCGCCAAAATCTCAAACGGTCAATATTCTTTTCTTGCCAGTCGCAAATACGACGGAAATTCAGGAAGTTGTTTTCCAAAAAAAAGGAATTCGTAAAACCAATGATTTGACTTCGGTTGAGATATCAGTGAAAGAGGCAAGAGAAGTGGCGTCTTTAGGAGGTGGGGTGGAAGGCCTTTTGAAAAGTTTACCTTCTGTCAATTCCAATTCCGAGCTGTCTTCCCAGATTATGGTAAGAGGTGGGAATTATGATGAGAACTTAATTTACATCAATGATGTTGAGCTTTATCGTCCGTTTTTGATCCGTAACTCTTTGCAGGAAGGGATGAGTATCATCAATCCTGATATGGTGGGGATGATCAACTTTTCTGCAGGTGGATTTGAACCAAGATATGGTGATAAAATGTCGTCTGCGCTTAATATCTATTACAGACAGCCAGAAAAATTCGAACTTTCCGGAGAAGCAAGTTTGATTGGCGGAAGATTGACAACAGGTTTTGCGTCAAAAGATAAAAAATTCACAGGATTAGTTTCTGCAAGATATAGAAATACCAATTTAGTTCTTAACACTTTGAATGAAGATACAGATTTCAATCCACGATATATGGATTTGCAGACTTATCTTAATTATCAGTTCAATGAAAAATGGTCTTTATCTTTCTTAGGCTATTACGCGAAGAACGATTATCAGATGGTTCCTAAGCAGAAAGAAGTGGATTTTGGAAGTCTTTTACAACCTCTAAAACTAACTGTTTTCTACAACGGGCAGGAAGATGATCAGTACAAGAATATGATGGGAACGGTAAGTGTTAACTTCAAACCAAGTAAGAAATGGCAGTTCAGTTTAGATAATTTTGCTTATCAAAACAGAGAAAGAGAATACTATTCTTTGGCTTCTGGCTACATTTTGGAAGCATTTGACGAAGAAGGTAATCCTGTTGCTGGTTATGATGCAGGTGGACAAATCGATCACGCAAGGAATGACTTATTGGTTAGAGTGGCTGGTTCTCAATTCAGAACCAAATTCTCTCCGGATGTCAATACAGATATCGAAGTAGGCGCAAAATTTGAAAGAGAAACGATTAAAGATTTCACCAATGAATGGCAGTTTGTAGATTCTATCGGTTACAGCAATCCAAGAGATTTTGTCATTCCGGGAAATCTTGATACTTCTGATCTTAATCTTAAATATTATATCGCAGGACAGAATAATATCACACCAACAAGAATTTCTGCCTATGCCCAATTCTCGAAAAAATTCTATTGGGGAAGCAACAGAATCTTTGTTAATGGTGGAGCGAGAGTACAGAACTGGAGTTATAATAAAGAAACCTTATTTAGTCCAAGAGCACAATTTGCCATCAAACCGAATTGGGATATGGATATGTTGTTCCGTGTTTCCGGAGGTGTTTACTATCAGGCGCCTTTTTACAAGGAGATTAAGGATTTGACAGGAAGTTTTAATTCTGATATCAAAGCTCAAAAATCTTATCAAATTATCATAGCCAACGACTACGAATTCAAAATTGGAAATAATGAAAACAGAAAGCCTTTCAAATTAACAACGGAAGCTTACTATAAGAAAATGGAGAATCTGATTCCATATTATCTTGATAATGTGCGAGTAAGATATTCCGGTAAAAATAATGCGGAAGGTTATGCTTATGGATTAGATGCAAGATTATTTGGTCAATTTGTTCCGGGAGTAGATTCTTGGATTTCTGCAAGTTATGCGAGAGTGTATGAAAATATTGAAGGGATGGGATATATTCCTAGACCTACAGATCAGCGTTTCCGTTTCTCTATGTTTTATCAGGATTATATGCCGAAGTTTCCAAGTATGAGAGTTAATTTGACTTTGACTTACGCAAGTGGATTGCCTTCTGGAACACCGGTTTTGTTTGATTCTGCAGGTTTGCCAGATTATTTGGCAGCTTATCGTTATCAAAAAACTTTACCAGCTTACAAGCGTGTTGATATTGGTTTGACGAAAGTTTTCATCGATCAGAAAGACAACAAGGCAAGTGGTAACTTCTGGGGCAAATTCAAGGAATTAACTTTGGGTGTTCAGATTTTCAATGCATTTAATATCAATAATACGATTGCTAATCAATGGATCAGCGATGTGAATTCGTCTCCACAATTATATTATCCTGTACCAGTTAGATTGACGGGAAGATTCTTCAATGTCAAATTGGAATTCAAATTGTAGTATTGTTGTAAAATAAAGTAATGAAACATTCCCAAAACCTCACCGAATTATCGAATGAAGAATTACAAAAGTCATTCAAGCAAGCAAGGATGTTTTTAAAAATCTTTTTCAGTATTTTTATTTTGCTTCTTATAACTTGCCTTTATATCACAGTTAATAAGGGATTTGGCGTTTTCACAATTTTGCCATTGACTTTTATTCCTTTGGTTATTGCTAATATTTTTAGCTACGGGAAAGTAAAAGGAGAAATGAAAAACCGAAATTTGTTCAATTGATTTTCTCAAATAAATAAAAAAGCTTCCAAATTTGGAAGCTTTTTTTATGGAGGTGCGAAGCACCGAAATGTTGGTATAAAATATTGATGTAATAAAGAGAGATGCGAAGCACCGACATATTTTTTAAAAATAAGACCTAATGAATCTCAATTTATGGGTATGCTTATTTTGGTCTTTATTGAAGATCCCTGTGGAATCTAAACTGTCAATTCTTACTTTTCCATGAGCGTGGATGATTTTTTGGTCTGCTAAGATAATCCCAACGTGATGGATTCTTCCTTCTTTATTTTCAAAGAAAGCAAGGTCGCCGGGTTTAGCTTCTTCAATAAAAGTTAAAGCGTCTCCAATTTCCGCTTGCTGATAAGTATCTCGTGGAATTTTAATACCGTGGATTTTATAAATGATTTGTGTAAAACCACTACAATCGATTCCGAAAAAGCTTTTTCCGCCCCACAAATAAGGAACATTTAGAAATTCTTTGGCACAGTTAACTATGCTTTCGCTGAGGTCACGTCCGCGTGTTGGTGCTGTAGTTTCAAAATTGACTTCAGAACCCATTGATAAAAGTACTTTTCCACTTTCTGTCATTGTAGATTGGAAAGGTTCTTTCACAAGGTTTCTTTTTCTTGATGCAACAAACTCATCAGAAACAGGCGAAATTTGTTTCGTATCAATCCAAGCTTCGTAATTATCATAATGCGTTATGATTTTGGTCCAGTTGTCTTTAACTTCGATGATATCCGCAGATTCACCGTAAAGTAGTTGGGATACGATTTCGCTTTTGTCAGAACTGTCCGCTCTTAGTGGCGCGATGGAAACATTGCAAATGCCTTTATTCATTTCAATCAATTATGAATTTAAAAATACGAATTATTTCTTTCTAATCAAGTGTAATCCGTCTCGCAAAGGTAAGATTAGATTTTCGAAATCAGAATCTTCGGCGATGATTTTATTCACGAGTTTGATTTGCTCTGTTTGTTTATCTTTCGGATTATTTTCAAGGACTTTTCCGTACCAGAGAACGTTGTCAATCAAAATGATACTTCCGGAGCGGAGATTGGGTTTGATGAGTTTCAAATATTCCAGATAGCTTTCCTTGTCCGCGTCTATAAAAATCAAATCCCAAACTTTATCCAGTTTTTTGATTTCTTCTTTTGCATCTCCAAGTATGAATTTGATTTGGTCTTTATAATCGCTTTCTGCAAAATATTTTTGTGGAATATAGGCTAAGTCTTCATTCTTGTCAATTGTGTAGATTTTCCCATCTTTCGGTAAGCCTTCCGCCATACTCAAAGCAGCGTAACCTGTAAAAGTTCCGATTTCCAAAACATTTTTTGGCTGAATAATATGTGATAAAATACTCAAAAGACGACCTTGCAGATAACCGGAAATCATATGTGGTTGTGTGGTCTTTTGATAGGTCTCTTTTCTTAATTTTTTGAGAATGGCAGGTTCTTCGGAAGCGGTTTCTTCCAAGTATCTGTCCATTTCTTTATCTAATTCTTCGAAATAACTCATTTGATATTCGGAGTTTGAGGGTTAAAGTTTCAAAGTTAATGTAATTTGCATTTAAAAACCAATGTTGATTGGATAACAATTCTGCAGCCCAACCTGAGTGGAAATCCTTTTTGTTGCAGGAAAAGCTTTGGCAAAAAGATTGACTCCGTCGAAACGCTTCGTTAGGTTTGGGGCGGAGGATAGATAAAGCTGTCTCAAATATAAGTACAAAAAAACCTCGCCATTTCTGACAAGGTTTAATTGAGAACAGTTGAATGAATCATTTATCATTCATCGTTTATCATTTATTTTTTCACTGGAGCGATGTCCATCAACTTCATAAACTCATCCAATTTTGGCATAATGATGATCTCCGTTCTACGGTTTTCACCACGTCCGGAAACTGATGCGTTAGTTGTCTTAGGATTGTACTCTGATCTACCACCAGCAGTAATTCTGTTAGGATTCACACCAAACTGATTTTGTAGAACTTTCGCAACTGCTGTCGCTCTCAATGCGGAAAGATCCCAGTTGTCTCTTGGCGCGTTAGCACTGTTCAATGGCGTGTTATCTGTGTTACCTTCAATCAAAACACTATAAGTATCGTAATCGTTGATTACTTTAGCAACCTTTGCTAAAACGTCTGCTGCAGCTGGTTGGATGTCATACTTTCCAACTTGGTAAAGCATTTTGTCTGATAATGAAATCAATACCACACCTTTCAGAACTTTCACATCTACATCTTGGTCAGCCACGTTGTCAAGAGAACGTTTCAACTTATTAGATAAAGCCAAATTCAAACTGTCATTTTTGCTTTTTCCAGAAATCAATTGTTTGATGTAGGCATTGGAAGCGTTGATTTCTCCAACTAATTTATCAATGTTTGCAGAACCTTTTCCTGCGTTAGATAAACAAGCATCCAAACTGGATTTAAGAGCGTTGTTTTGTCCAACTAGCAAGTCATTCTGACCTTTTAGAGAAGAGTTTTCTCCTTTCAAATCCTGGATTTGGCGCATTCTTTCACCCGCATCTTCTATACATTGTTTGTAGTTCAGATTAAGTGCATCGAATTGTTTTTTGCTGACACAAGAAGCAAGGGAAAGTCCCACGGCTGTAATGGTCAAGATTTTAAATAATCTCATAGTAAATATTTATTTGTTTTATTGTTTTTATTGAGCGGTTATTGGTTTTTAAAACGTTTCAAAAGTAAGAATTAATAACTGTATATTTGTGCTTATAACTTAATGTTTCGTTATAAAATTGTGTTAAGTCTCTTAAAATTTCAAAACCTGTTAGAGCAAATGCTTCACCAACCACAACAAAAAACATACCTTTTGGCTGTAAGTGGAGGAGTGGACTCTATGGTTTTGGCTGATTTATTTCAGGTTTCAGGATTTAATTTTCATATTGCTCATATCAATTATCACCTTCGTAATGAGGATTCTAACCTCGACCAAAAGCTGGTTTCCGGATTTTGTGAAAGACATCAAATTCCTTTGTATTTATACGAAGTTTCAAAAGTTGATAAGAAACCGGAAAATTCAATTCAAAATTGGGCGAGAGAATTGAGATATCGATTTTTCAGAGAAATTCAACAGAAAGAAAACCTTGATTTTTTAGTCACAGCGCATCATCTGAATGACCAATTGGAAACATTTATCATTAATCTTTCCAAAGCTTCCGGAATCCGAGGCTTAAGTGGGATTCCCAAAAATGAAAACGGAATCATTCGTCCTCTTCTTGATTTTTCTAAGGACGAAATTTATGATTTTGCAAAAGAGAATCAAATTGAATTTCGAGAAGATCAATCCAATCAGAAAACGGATTACCTAAGAAATAAAATCCGACACAATATTGTTCCGGAATTGGAAAAACTTAACTCAGATTTTCTAAATAATTTCTCAAAAAGCATCCATTACATCAATCAAGCTAAAGATTTTATTAATGAATCTGTGACTGAAAAAATTGAAGCTCTCAAAATAAATTCTAACAAAAATCAAATCATCATCGATAAACAAACATTCTCAGAAGAATCTGAATTGATTCGATATGAGATATTGAAAAGATTTGGTTTCAATGATGAAAACGAAATGCAGAAAGTTCTGTCAGCTCAAACCGGAAGTTCTTTTTTTAATTCTGAATTTCAATTAATTATTAATCGTAACGAATTGATTTTTAGTGAGAAGTTGGAAGTTAGAAGTGAGGATTTAGAAGAAGTTTTGCTTGAAATTGTTGATGATGAAATCGTAATTCCTCAAAATATTAAAAGTGAGATTCGGGAATTCGGTACTTGTTTTTGGAAAATTGATAAAAATAAGATTCAATTGCCTTTGAAATTGAGAAAAAAACAAGAAGGTGATTTGTTTTTCCCTATCGGAATGATTGGTAAAAAGAAAATTTCGAAGTTTTTTAAGGATGAAAAATTGTCTATTTTAGCCAAGCAAAAAATCTGGCTTCTTTGTGATACGAATGACCAAATCTTAGGTGTATTGCCTTTTCGGCAAGACGGGAGATTCAGTTCTGAAAATTCGGATTCTCTGGAAGTAAAAATTTAATATCAAAAAATGAAAGATTTAAAATTAGTGTTATCAACACTTTTTCTATTAATAATAACTATTTTCAATGCACAGATAAAAAACCCGGTTAAGTTCAAATTCGATGTTGTTTCTGTTGGAAAAGACGAATATGAGGCTGTTTTAACTGGAACAATTGAAGATAAATGGCATATTTATTCACAAGATTTGCCACCAGATTCCGGAATTCCAACTGAATTTAAAATTACTTCAAAACAAGGAATTCAACTGATTGGAAAAGTTCAGGAAATAGGAAAAAAACATGATGAGTTTTCGGAAGCTTTTGGTGCTCAGATTGTTTATTATTCAAATAAAGTTGTTTTTAAGCAGAAATTCAAACCAAAAGATGCTACAAAACCAGCGACAATTACAGCTGAAATAATGTATCAGACTTGTAATGACCGCGTTTGTCTGGCACCAAATACTTTAGAATTTGAAAAACAAATCGAAGGGAGTAAAACCGAAGTCACTTCTGGCGAAAATGTTGATAAAACAAAAGACACCGTTTATGAAGTCGCTCCGGCAGGACAGGTTGGAACGGTTCTTAAACCTACAAGTATTGAAACGCCTGCTGTTGCCAAACAAGAAGGTTTGAAAGTTAATTCTCTGGACTTCAAAAATCCTTTGACGAATTGCGGAACTGCTCAGCAAAAACCAAACGATGACAATTGGTTGGTTCTCGGGTTAGGATTCTTAGGCGGACTAATTGCGTTGTTGACACCTTGCGTTTTCCCAATGATTCCGTTGACGGTTTCGTTCTTTACAAAAGGGAACAAAGACAAAGCAAAAGGTAAAAGAGATGCGTTTATCTACGGATTTTTCATTCTTTTGATTTTTGTTTTATTGAGTATTCCGTTTCATATTATTGATGGGATTTCGGGTAATATTTTTAATCAGATTTCAACTAATATCTGGTTGAATTTATTTTTCTTCGCCATATTTTTATTCTTTGCTTTAAGCTTTTTTGGTTACTACGAAATTACTTTGCCAAGCTGGATTGCCAACAAATCTTCCAAAGCTGAAGAAGCGGGTGGATTGATTGGAATTTTCTTTATGGCCTTGACTTTAGTGATTGTTTCGTTCTCTTGTACAGGTCCGATTTTGGGAAGTTTATTAGGTGGAGTGGTTGCAGGCGCGACGAATGTTCCGACATTATTGACATTTGCTTTGGCTGGTTTCGGATTGGCTTGGGCATTGGTTTTCGGATTGTTGGCGTTGTTTCCACAAGCGCTTCAAAGTTTGCCAAAATCTGGTGGTTGGATGAACACTGTGAAAGTCGTTCTTGGATTTATAGAATTGGCTTTAGCTTTAAAATTCTTGTCAAAAGCAGATCTAGTTTCCAAAACATTTTTGCTAAAAAGAGAACTGTTCATCGTACTTTGGATTATCATTGCTATTGGATTGGTGGTTTATTTATTCGGTAAAATCAGATTTCCGCACGATGATAAAAAGCCGAAAATCAGTTTATCAAGAAGAATTCTTGGTGTTTTTGGAATTGTTTTTATTGGATATTTGATTCAAGGATTGATTCCTTCAGGAAAACCAAAATTACAAATGCTAAGCGGAATCTTACCTCCATTGAATGTCAGCTATTTTCACAAAGAAGAAGACGGAATTCTTGGATTGAAGCCTTATCATAATTATTTCGAAGCGATAGAAGTTGCGAAGAAAGAAAACAAACCGGTTTTGATAGACTTCACAGGTTATGGTTGCGAAAATTGCCGAAAAATGGAAGAATTTGTCTGGAGTCAGGATGATATTTTACTGATTCTTCAAAACGATGTGATTATCGCTTCAGTTTATGTGGATGACAAAGAAGAGCTGCCGGAAAATGAACAGATCAAAATCGATATGGGCGAAGGTCAAATGAAGAAAGTGAAAACTATTGGCGACAAATGGAGTCTGTTCCAGCAGGTTAACTTCAATAATAATTCCCAGCCGCACTATGTTTTGGTAACGCCTGACCAAAAGGTGATTAATTCGCCTGTTTCAGGCTATATGCCAAAAGAGGATTTCAAAAAATTCCTAAAATGTGGAATTGATTATTTTAAAAATAAGTAATGATTTTCAGAGAAGCCAATATCAGCGATATTCCACAAATGCAGATTGTCCGCAATTCTGTAAATGAAAATCAATTGTCCAATCCGGATGTTGTAAAAGATAAAGATTACGAAATTTATTTAACAGACAACGGAAAAGGTTGGGTTTGCGAAATTGAAAACGAAATTGTAGGATTCGCCATCGTAGATTTGGTTGAAAGCAATATTTGGGCATTGTTTCTAAAACCTAAATTCGAAAAGCAAGGCATCGGAAAACAGTTACATAATCTGATGTTGAACTGGTATTTTCAACAGACAAAAACTACAGTTTGGCTGGGAACTGCGCCAAAAACAAGAGCTGAACAATTCTACAAATTTTCTGGCTGGGAAGAAATCGGAACACACGGAAAAGAAATCAAATTTCAGATGACTTTTGAACAATGGCAAAATTTATAATTCTATAAATAATATTTTTATAATAAAATAGAATTTTAGGTACATAATTTGTATTCAAAAATCCATAATGATGAAGAATCGTTATGGATTTTTATTTTCTATTACTAACTACTAAAACTTAAAGCTATGGCAGAAGTACAAATTAAAGAACAATCTAACGGAAAGAAAACTCAAAACAAGAAACCAATTCGTGTGGATATGACACCAATGGTGGATTTGGGATTTTTATTGATTACATTTTTTATGTTTACCACCAATTTCTCAAAACCAAACGCCATCAATTTTTCCAATCCTCCGAGAAATACTGGAGAACCAACAGAAATTAATTATAAAAATTCAATTACATTTATTTTAGGTAAAGAAGGTAAAGTTTTCTATTATCAAGCGGATAAAAAAGATTTGAATGATAATAGTCTAAAACAAGTTTCATTTGATAATGCTCAGGTTGCAAAAACAATTGAAACAGCAAAAGCAAATGCGCCTAAAAAAGAAAACTTCACAGTTATTGTAAAACCTGCAGATGATTCAGAATATAAAACAGTCATTGATATGTTAGATGAATTGGCACTGACTAAATCCGAACGTTATGGAATTGCGGAAATGAATGATAAAGAAAAGGAATTGTACCAAAATAAAGTTCAATAATTAATAAAAATTATTTTGTAAAGAGTGTCTCAGGACGCTCTTTTTTATTTATTTTCGTGAGGAAAATTAAAACTATGAGAAAACTAATTCCAGTTCTTATTCTTTTTTTAATCGTTTCTTGTAAAAAATCCGAAGAAACTACAACTCCGAAAGTTGATAGTGTGAAAATTATCGATTCAATCAATGCAGTTAGAACAAAAATCAATGACAGTATTCTCAGTAGTCGAGCGTTTAAAGATCTGTCGGGAATACATTCTTTGACTCACGACCAAGTGAATGGAACAGGAAAAATCACTTTTACAAAAATTGGCCAAGACCAATATCAAGTCTCAGGCGAAAATAAATCGGGAAGTAATTTTGTGAAAATCGAAGGCAGCGCAAGAATGACTTCACCGAAAAATCTTAAATTCGACGGAACCATTACGCAAAGCATTTCAGATTATGATAATGGAAAACTAGATGTCAGAAAAGGAAAGAAAAACTTCTCCACCAAAGACGGTGGAAAAACTTTCAAACTTTATGAATCCGTTAATAATGCAGGATTTGCTGACAAAATAATGATTAAATTATAAACGATGCTCAACTACGAAATAAAAGGAGAAGGAACGGAAAATTTGGTTTTGCTTCACGGCTTTATGGAAAATCTGTCGATTTGGAATGATATGATTCCGTTTCTGTCAGAAAAATTCCGATTGATAAAAATTGATTTGCCAGGTTTTGGAAAGTCTGGGGTTGTTGCTGAAATTCAAACTTCCGAAATAATGGCGGATGAAGTCAAAAAAGTTACTGATGATTTGGGCTTGACAGAATTTCATTTGCTGGGACATTCGATGGGCGGTTATATTTCGCTAGCTTTTGCAGAAAAATATCCTGAATTTCTGAAATCATTTACTTTGTTTTTCTCGACTTATTTTGCCGATGATGAAGCAAAAAAAGAAATCAGAAGAAAAGGCTTGAGAATCATCAAAGAAAATCTTCGGGCTTTCGTCAACGCAGGTGTTCCGAATCTTTTCAACCCTAATGAGCATGATATTTTGGAATCTAAAATTAAATTAGCCAAAGAAACAGCCTACACATCGTCTGTTGATGGTGTTTTGGCTTCTCAAAAAGGAATGATAGAGCGAGCAGATAGACAATCTGTTTTAGAAAACTTTGAAGGAAAAATTCTGGTTCTGTCGGGCAAACACGATTCCGCTGTCAATTCAGAAAAAACCATTAAAAATCTTCCTGATAGAACCAATATCAAATCGTATATTTTGGACTGCGGACATAACGGTCATTGGGAAAAACCGGAGATTTGCGCTTCGATTATCAATACAGAATTACTGCATCATTTACCAAAAAAACTCGTTCTCTAAAATGGAAATCATATCAAAAATCCTCATTGCAATCGTAGCTCTGGAGCATCTTTATATTCTTTATATGGAAATGTTCGCTTGGGAAACATTAGGAAAAAAAACATTCAAAGGTTCATTGCCGGATGAGATGTTCAAACCCACCAAAAAACTCGCTGCAAACCAAGGTCTTTACAACGGATTTCTCTCCGCTGGACTCATCTGGAGTTTCTTTATCAGCGATGCGATTTGGGCAAAAAATGTCGCAATTTTCTTCCTTGCGTGTGTTATTGTAGCAGGAATTTACGGCGCATTGTCAGCCTCCAAGAAAATATTTGTCGTTCAGGCTTTACCAGCGATTATTGCACTGATTTTTGTCTTTTTGAGATAGATTTTTAGGAGCTTAATCCCGCTGTCCACTGTATCTTTTTTGTCTTAGAAGTTAAGTCTTCAATATAATTTTTCAGATAAGACAAAAAAGGATGCCGTTCCCATCGGGGCTAGGGATTATGTCAATCAATCAAATTTTCAGTGTCAAATGAAGTCTAATTAATCAAATTTTGATTCTTAGGCCGTTGATCTTTCTTAAAAGTCTTCCGTTTCAATTTTTTCTTTGAAATCCTCAATTGTTTCTTCCATCGATTTGAAATATTTTCCACCGGAAGCATTGATGTGTCCACCACCATTGAAGTATTTTCGAGCAAACTGATTCGTGTCCACAGAATCTTTGGAACGGAAAGAGATTTTGATAAAATCCTCATAAAGATCTTCCATAAAGAAAACCGCCATTTTAGTTCCCAGTACACTCAACCCATAATTCACAAAACCTTCCGTATCGCCTTTGTCGAAGCCGTATTCTTTCAGTTCAGAACGTTTCAGCCAAAGTATGGCCACTTTTCCATCTTTAGTCAACTCGATTCTGCTAAGAACTAATGAAAGCAAATGTAAGCGGGAAATTGTATTGGTGTCCCAAGTATTGGACGTTATAATGGCTGGGTCAGCACCTTTTTCGATAAGGTCAGCAACAATTCTGTGAGTAGTCGCACTCGTAGAACGGAATCGGAATCCACCTGTGTCTGTCATTATTCCTGTATAAAGACATTGTGCAATATCAAGATTCACTAATTTTTCGTCATTATTCGCTTTGATAAAATGATAAACCATTTGGCAGGTCGCAGGAACTGTTGTATCAGAATAAACATAATCAAATTGTTCCGGCATCTGATGATGGTCAATCAAAACTTTTTTGGCTCTTGCTTTAGTTACCCAATCTCCAAGAAGTCCAATTCTTGAAGGTGAATTAAAATCAAGACAAAAAATAACATCCGCATTGTAAATGGCTTCGCCAGCTACCTTTCTTTTATATTCACCAATGATGATTTGTTTCGCTTCTGGCATCCACTTTAGGAATTTTGGAAAATCATTGGGTGTGATTACAGTGGCATCAATTCCTTTTGCTTTCAAGTAATGTTTAAGACCAAGAGAAGAACCAATTGCGTCACCGTCGGGATTATGATGCGTTACGATAACGATATTATTTTCCGGAACGAGAAGATGATTGATTTCTGAGATTTCTTTGTCTGTAAACATAAACGGTTATTTGAAATAATGAATTTTCAAAGGTAGAACTTTAAAATAAAAAAATCGGCTCAAAGTTGAACCGATTTTATACTGACATGAAGATTTTACTTCTTAATAATTTTCTGAACAGCTTGTCCGTCGACCTTTAAATAATATATTCCAGAAGGTAAGTTTTTGATATTAATTTCTGTTTTATCTGACTTAATATTAGAAATTGTTTTTACCGATTTTCCTGAACTGTCTATTAATTCTAATAATGAATTCGGTTTTAGATTTTCAATTTTTACAACATCAGATGATGGATTTGGATAAACCGAGATTTTTGATTTTGAAACTTCTGATGTCGCAAGGAATTTATTTGAGTAAGTGGCAGTATCTCCATTGAATTTAATAATGGTTAAAGTATTATTATCATTAGAAAATTCGTAGAAGTAAGGATTTATTCTTCCATCTATACCACTGAAAAAGTTGTCAAAATACAATCCATCAAACTGGGATATTTGTGGATTGTCAGAATCGGCTAGTGTTACGGATAATGACAGGACACTAAATTTATTATCGGTAAAAAAACCAATTTGACCTTGTCCTGTATTGAAATATGATGTGTTGAAAAATCCATCAATACCAATTGTAGTACTTCCGCCTAAATATTGAGATGGTTTATTATAATTAATTCCATTAATCTTTAAAGAGTTTATGCTCCATGTTTTTGATGTTAAATTTACAGGAGGTGTATAAAAATTATATACAATCTGATCGCCAGAACTGTTTGAAAGGATTAATTTTTGACCTGTAGAGTTACTTTCAATGTTATAATTAATTTTATTAGTCCCAGATGAATTTTTTGTAAAAAATAAAGAATAATTTATGTCGAAATTAGTCAAGTCTGTAGAGGTACAGTTGGTTAAATAGTGATTGGCAAGGGTGATTGTGAAATCATCTGAAATGGTGTTGTAATTGATATTTCCCCAATTTTCAGAACATATTTTACTATAATAGGAAAATGTATTCGTTTTATTAAAATTGATAAAATACCCACTATTTTCATTTGGGAGAATAGTGTTGTTTCCAATAATGACTTTTTCTGTTTTCCAATTTTTATCAAATAAAAGTGGATTTTGGGAATATCCCAGAACGCAAAAAAAACCGATCAATAAAGTGTAGAGTTTTTTCATATGATTATATGTATTAGTTATTTTTTGATTATTTTTTGGACAGACTTTCCATCAATTCTTAAGTAGTAAATTCCGGGTAAAAGTTTTTTGATGTTGATTTCTTGTTTAGACGTATTGTTAGAGATTGTTTTTACCAATTTTCCAGTATTGTCATACAATTCAATATTAGAATTAAGTTTTAAGTTTTCTATAAGAATATATTCTGATGAAGGATTCGGATGAATAGAGATTTTTGATTTTGAAACGTCGGAAGTGCTTAAAATTTTATTTGAATAAAAGATTTTATCTCCATTAGAACGGGATATAACTAAACTTTTACCGCCATTGCTTTCACTGTAAACAAAATAATAATTTTCAGTATTTTGTTGATTTTGATTTCCTGTATAGAATTCGTAAATTAGGAAATCAAAAAACTTTACAGCTTGTTCATTCTCACCCTCATAAATTCCTAACGTAAAACTGATTGCTGGTATATTGAAGTAATTATCTCTCCATGTTATTCTTCCCGCTACAGAGTTATATAATCCAGAAGATAATGTAAAATAGTTAGAGTTATTGAAAGTGTCAAAACCTTCATTAAATATCCCATATCCATTATTAAGTGGAGGAAAATAGTTTGTGTTATTTTTTTCTATTTTATCAATTTTCCAATTTATATTCATTAATGATGAATAAGACTGAGAAAATCCTAATAGCCATAAAAAGCTAAATAATAAGGTGTAAAGTTTTTTCATAAGGTTAAGTTTTTTTAATTGACCATAAAGATAAAAAAAATATGATGTAAAATCTTCATTTATTTAATGTTACGATTTCTGAAATGTTCCCCCGAAAATTTCCGTAACTTTGCTGTCCATTAAAATGTTTTCTTACATCATTTTAGCATTTAATACTTTAATTTAAAATCAATGCACAAAGCAGGATTCGTAAATATCGTCGGGAAACCAAACGCCGGAAAATCGACACTTCTCAATCAATTGATGGGAGAGAAGCTGGCTATTGTTACTCAAAAAGCACAAACCACACGTCACCGTATTTTCGGGATTTATAATGAAGAAGACTTGCAGATTGTTTTCTCTGATACACCAGGTGTTCTCGACCCAAAATATGGTTTGCAGGAAAAAATGATGGATTTTGTGAAAGATTCTTTACAAGATGCAGACGTTTTCTTGTTTATCGTAGATGTGACGGATAAAGCAGAACCATCCGAATTTTTAATTGACAAACTCAACAAAATTCCTGTTCCAGTTTTATTATTGTTGAATAAAATTGATCAGACCAATCAAGAAGGTTTAGAAAAAATAGCAACTGAATGGCACGAAAGAATCCCGAAAGCTGAGATTCTTCCAATTTCTGCACTCAACTCTTTTAATACAGAAATTATTCTTCCTAAACTGAAATCGATGTTGCCGGAAAGTCCAGCGTATTATGACAAAGATATGTATACAGACAAGCCGGAACGTTTCTTTGTGAATGAGGCAATCCGTGAGAAAATTCTTCTTAACTATGAAAAAGAAATTCCATATTCTGTAGAAGTCGTTACCGAGATGTTCAAAGAGAAAGAAGGTGCTATTGTTATAGATTCCATCATTTATGTGGAACGCGATACGCAAAAAGGAATTATCATCGGTCACAAAGGCGAAGCTATTAAAAAAGTAGGGACAGAGGCAAGAATAGATTTGGAAAAATTCTTTGGAAAAAAAATCCATCTCAATCTGTTTGTGAAAGTCAAAAAAGACTGGCGAAAAAATGACAGAGACCTGAAAAATTTCGGTTACCGATAAAAAAATAAAATCCTTTGCTACAAAGGATTTTTTTTATTTTTAATAAGGAGCGAAGTCAGTTTAATCAAACCATTGAGCAACATAATCCTTGATAATCACCCAAAAGTTTTTTCCAAGAAAATAGATTAGGGTAGAAGTGATAATACCTTTTACTGTAAAAAAAATAATTCCACCGATTCCAAATTTTTTCAGCAGACTTTTCCACTTCGGCAATTTCTTTTCTTCGGTCGTCTGTAGTTGGTCTTCCATTTTTATTTTTTTCAAAAATATGAAAATTTATGTAATTTAGACTCATTCAAAATTATAAATTATCCTTAATTTATAGATGTTTGAGTGACTGATATCAAATTAAATTTATTGATAACATCCTTTTTTACAAATTAATTATCTTTTTACTATCTCAAAGCAATAATAATTGCTAAATGTTTACTAACGATTGTTAGCTTTTGATTTTGCTGGTCGAAATATATTTTTATCTTAGGGACTCTAAAAAAATTAAAATTTATGTCCTCGATTTCAATATTAGAAAACCTGAAAAGATTAGGCATTTCAACAGAAAACAATGGTACTTCTACCGGATTAGAATTTTTCTCATCTGGGCAAAATATAGACAGTTTCTCTCCGGTTGACGGAAATAAGATTGCTTCTGTAAAAACTTCCGATGCTGGTGACTACGAAAAAGTAGTAACGAAAGCGCAGGAAGCTTACAGAGAATTCAGACAAGTTCCTTCGCCAAAACGTGGCGATTTGGTTCGTCAATTTGGGAATAAACTCAGAGAATATAAAGATGATCTGGGCAAATTGGTTTCTTACGAGATGGGGAAATCTTTGCAGGAAGGTCTTGGCGAAGTTCAGGAGATGATTGATATCTGTGACTTTGCAGTTGGATTATCGCGCCAGCTTCACGGTTACACAATGCATTCCGAAAGACCAGGTCATAGGATGTACGAGCAATATCATCCATTGGGGATTGTAGGTGTAATTTCCGCATTCAATTTTCCGGTTGCAGTTTGGAGCTGGAACGCTGCTTTAGCTTGGATTTGTGGAAATGTTGTTGTTTGGAAACCATCAGAAAAAACACCACTTTGCGCTATTGCTTGCCAAAATATTTTCGCTGAGGTTGCAAGAGAAAATGGACTTCCGGAAGGGATTTCTAGTCTTGTAATTGCTGACCACGAAATTGGAGACAAATTAGTCAATGATAAGAGAATTGCTTTGATCTCTTTCACAGGTTCTACAAGAGTTGGAAGAATTGTAGGAAAAAATGTAGCAGAACGTTTCGGAAAATCGATTCTTGAATTAGGTGGAAATAATGCCATCATCATTACAGAAAATGCCGACCTTAATATGTCAATCATCGGTGCCGTTTTCGGTGCCGTTGGAACGGCTGGACAAAGATGTACTTCTACAAGACGTTTGATTATCCACGAATCTGTTTATGATGAAGTTAAAAATCGTTTGGTAAAAGCTTACGGACAATTAAAAATCGGAAATCCGTTGGATGAGACTAATCACGTTGGACCGCTTATCGACCAATCCGCTGTTAAACAATACCAAGATTCCATCGAAAAGTGTAAAGCTGAAGGCGGAAAATTCATCGTTGAAGGTGGCGTTTTGGAAGGCGAAAATTATACTTCTGGATGTTACGTAAAACCTTGTATTGCTGAAGTTGAAAACAGTTATGAAATTGTTCAGCACGAGACATTTGCACCGATTCTTTATTTGATTAAATATAAAACTTTGGAAGAAGCAATTGCTATCCAAAATGATGTTCCGCAAGGTTTGAGTTCTGCAATTATGACACAAAATCTTCGCGAAGCAGAATTGTTCCTTTCAAACGGAGGTTCAGATTGTGGCATTGCGAACGTCAATATTGGAACTTCAGGCGCTGAAATAGGTGGCGCTTTTGGTGGCGAAAAAGAAACTGGTGGTGGAAGAGAATCCGGTTCCGATGTCTGGAAATATTATATGAGAAGACAAACCAACACTATTAATTATACAACCAGTTTGCCTTTGGCACAAGGAATTAAATTCGATTTAGATTAAAATAATTAAAAATTTTATGGCAGCTTAATCCGCCTTCCACTCCCAATCTTTTTTGCAGAAGATTTCAAATTCAATAGAACTTGAGTATAAGCAAAAAAGGATTTCCGCTCAAGTCGGGCTGCAGATTTAACATAAAAATAACATTAGAAAAAATACCAAGAACGTCTAATTAATAAATAATTTTAACATCAAAGCTTAGCTAAGTTTTACGCCTTTGCGAACTTAAAAACATTGAATTGTATAAAAAAAACTTTGCGGACTTTGCGTTTAAAATAAAACCATATCACAACTATGAGCACACTTGTACACGAAAATAAAGTAAAAGAAACCCTTGGAAAATACATCCTTGCAGACGGTTTCGATTTTGTAATGGATTTTGAAAAGTCCCACGGTTCTTACATTGTAGACCGTCTGACGGGCAAAGAATATCTTGATATGTTCTCTATGTTCGCATCGGCTTCCGTAGGGTACAATCATCCATACATTTTGGAAAAAGCAAATTGGCTGGGAAGATTAGCAACTTATAAACCAACGCTTAGCGACGTTTATTTGCAGGAATATGCAGATTTTATGGAGGTTTTTTCCAGAGTCGCGATTCCGAAGGAATTACCTTATTGCTTTTTCGTAGAAGGCGGTGCTTTGGCTGTGGAAAATGCTTTGAAGACCGCTTTCGACTGGAAAACCAGAAAGAACTGGCAAAAGAATATTGATAAAGAAGCTGGAATGGTTATCCATTTTAAGCAATCTTTCCACGGAAGAAGCGGTTATACATTGTCTTTGACCAATACTTCTGACCCGAGAAAACACCAGTATTTCCCCAAATTCGATTGGCCAAGAATTACGAATCCAAAACTGAATTTCCCAATTACAGAAGATAATCTGGAGGAAACAATCAAGCACGAGCAATTGGCTTTATTGCATATTCAGGAAGCGATTCTGACAAATCCGGATCAAGTGGCTTGTATTATCATCGAACCAATCCAGGCAGAAGGCGGTGACAATCATTTCAGAAACGAGTTCTTTACTGAATTAAGAAAAATCTGCGATGAAAACGAGATTCTTCTTATCCTTGACGAAGTTCAGACAGGAATCGGAATGACGGGGAAAATGTGGGCTTTCCAGCATCTTGATATTATTCCGGATGTCATTACTTTCGGTAAGAAAACTCAGGTTTGTGGAATTCTAGCCAATAAGGAAAAATTGGATGAAGTAGAACATCACGTTTTCGTAGAAAGTTCCAGAATCAATTCTACATTTGGTGGGAATTTTATTGATATGCTTCGTTTTCAATTAGTTTTAGAAATTATTGAAAATGAAAATCTGATTGAAAATTCTAAAATTGTAGGTGAATTTTTATTAGATGGATTGAAAAAATTAGCGCAGAAATTTCCTGAACATATTTCTGCTGCAAGAGGAAAAGGATTAATGTGCGCATTTGATCTAAAAGATGGGGAGTCCAGAGAATGGTTGAGAAGCAAACTTTATGACGAAGGAATTATCATTTTAACTTGTGGTGACCAGTCGCTTAGATTCCGTCCACATCTGAATGTAACAAAAGAAGAAATCCAAATTATTTTAGATAAAATTAATTCAATATTTGAGAATTTAATATAAGGAATTTCAGATTATGATATTTTTTTCGTAAATTGCTTTGCTTAATAAAAAAAATCAAAATCTGAATTATGGATGCAACAACAAGAGTGGCTGTTTACGAAAGTAATAGCCCACAGGAGATTCAGCTAATAAAATTTAGGCTGGAAGATGCAGGAATAAAATGTGATGTAGAGAACTCTTATCTTAGTTTTTTATCTACTCCCACTGCAACCAACACTTTTATTAAAGTCGATATCAAAGACGAAAAGAAAGCATTTGATATCATCGATGAGTATTTAAAATCAAATCAAAATTGATTTCATATTTTTAAATTTTACGTTTTACAGGAATCGGGTTCAAACTGTTTTGAGCCCGATTTTTTTATGTTAAATTTTATTAAGTTTTTTATATTTTTTCAGTTAAAATTCTTATCATTGTAATGTCAATGGGGAATTAGCTCATCTGGCTAGAGCGTTAGACTGGCAGTCTAAAGGTGACGGGTTCGATCCCCGTATTCTCCACTTTGAAACAATCTTCTGAAATTCAGTAGATTGTTTTTTTTGTTTGGCAAAAAATTTGCTCATGAAAAAACAAGTAATCAAGTTCATAGAACCTGATTATTGATTAAAGGGGGCACTAGTTGCCCTCTTAATTTCGAATCAATTTACAATCAATATATTTACCTGAGAGAAGTTCAAAAAAACTTCTCTCTTTTTTTATTCAAATGTTTGTTTGGAAAATTAAACTAACCTATTTTTGTACAGTAAGCAAAATTGATTCATATAGAAATATAATTACTCTAAAACAATGTCGAATGAAAAAATCTGTACTGGTAATTATATTCTCAATTATTCTAGTTTCTTGTGGTGCTTCTAAGTCTACAAAAAAATATTCTTACAAAAAGCCAGCAACATCAAAATCTACAAGCCTTAAAAAATTAAATTCCAATTATTCCGGTTCAGTTTCTGGAACAAGATCATCTGTTTTGGATAATGCAGAAAATTATTTGGGGACACCTTACAAGTATGCTGGAAATACAAAGGCAGGTTTTGATTGCTCAGGTTTGGTTTGTAAAGTGTTTGACGAAAATAAAATTCAAATGCCAAGACGCTCATCTGATCAGGCGAAACAAGGGAAGTTAATCAATGTTTCTGAAGCAAGACCCGGCGATCTTTTGTTTTTTGCAACAGCTGGCGGATCTGCTGTGACACACGTTGGAATTGTTCACGATATTTTGAATAATGGGGAAGTGACTTTTATTCATGCCTCAACTTCAAAGGGTGTTATTATCTCTTCCCTCAACGAAGCTTATTGGAACAAAGCTTTTCTTTTTGCGAGAAGTGTGCTTTAGATTTATTATTTTTGCGAATATTAAATTAATCCAGATTAAAATCAATCATCATTAATCAATTATCATTTATATAATTATGTCTTTACAGGAAAAAATCGAAAAAGCTTGGGATAACCGTGACCTTTTGAAAGAAGAAGAATATCAGAATGCCGTAAGAGAAGTTGTTGCGAAATTAGATGCAGGAGAATTACGTACCGCTGAACCAACTGAAAACGGCTGGCAAATCAACGAGTGGGTAAAAAAAGGTGTGGTGATGTATTTCCCAATCCAAACAATGGAAACCATAGAAGTTGGTCCATTCGAATTTCACGATAAAATCCCTTTGAAGAAAAATTATGCTGAGAAAGGTGTAAGAGTGGTTCCACATGCGATCGCAAGACACGGAAGTTTTGTTGCAAGTGGTGTGATTATGATGCCTTCTTATGTTAATATCGGTGCTTATGTAGATTCCGGAACAATGGTAGATACGTGGGCAACTGTAGGAAGCTGTGCACAAATTGGCAAAAATGTTCACTTGAGTGGCGGTGTAGGAATTGGCGGTGTTTTGGAACCTTTGCAAGCGGCTCCGGTAATTATAGAAGATGATGCGTTCATCGGTTCACGTTGTATCGTGGTAGAAGGTGTTCGTGTTGGTAAAGAAGCTGTTTTAGGTGCTAATGTTTGTTTAACAATGTCTACCAAAATTATTGATGTTACAGGACCTGAGCCAATCGAAACGAAAGGTTATGTACCAGAACGATCAGTTGTGATCCCTGGAAGTTATACGAAGAAATTTCCTGCAGGAGAATACCAGGTTCCTTGCGCATTGATCATCGGAAAAAGAAAAGAATCGACAGACAAGAAAACCTCTCTTAATGATGCTTTGAGAGAAAATAATGTAGCAGTTTAATAACTATCGATTTTAAACTTATATTTGTCATTCTAATGAGAATTTAAACTTCTTGTTAGAATGACATTTTTTTTAGACTAATCAACCTATCAAAGCTATTGTGAAACAGAAGTTCTTGAAACTGATTTCAGATTACAGAATTATCTTTGTAATCTATATTATTGTTGCAGCCTTGACTGCGTACAGCAAATACAAAAGAGGAACTGGAGGTTATAATAACTATCTGATTTTCAAAAATGTATTTTACAATACGTTACAAGAAAGAAATATTTTCTCGCAATATCCAGATTTATTTTTTGATAGCAATCATTACGGTGTATTTTTCAGTCTTTTGATTGCTCCTTTTGCTATGATGCCAGATGGTTTTGGTGCAGTTTTATGGAATGTTGCCGGAACTTTGGTTTTCCTGTATGCTATTTACAAACTTCCTTTTTCGGATAGAAAGAAATCGTTTTTTGCTTGGCTTTGTCTGCAGGAATTTATCACCGCTGCGACTTATTTTCAGTTTAATATTATTCTGACAGGATTATTGATGTTGTCAGCGATTTATATTTATGAAAGGAAAGAGACGCAATCAGCTTTCGCCATTCTCATTGGCGTTTTTGTGAAAATCTATGGAGTTGTGGGACTTTCCGCTTTTTTCTTTGTTAAAAACAAAACCAAATTCATTATTTCATTAATCATAATCTCAATCTTATTTTTTGTTTTGCCGATGTTGATTTCAAGTCCAAAATTTGGTATTCAATCCTACTTTGATTGGTACACTTCGTTATCTGGAAAAAATTTGGAAAATCAAGCTTTGGGAACACGTCAGGATTATTCATTAATGGGTGTTGTGAGAAGAATTTTAGGCGATGCTACTATTTCTAATCTTATCTTTTTGATTCCCGGATTTGTTTTGTTCATGTTACCTTATCTCAGAACTAAACAATTCAAATTTTTACCATTTCAAATGATGATTTTGGCTTCCACACTATTATTTGTTGTCCTTTTCAGCTCAGGTTCCGAGAGTCCAACTTATATCATTGCAGTTGCAGGTGTCATGCTTTGGTTTTTGATGCAGAAAAAATTATCAAAAATTGACATTAGCTTATTGATTTTTGTAATGATTTTCACTTGTTTTGCATTTTCGGATTTATTTCCAAAATTTATAAAAGAAGATATTTTTATCAAATATTCCACTAAGGCAATTCCTTGTATATTAATCTGGTTCAGAGTGATGTATGAATTGCTGACAAAGGATTTTGAAAAAGATTATAAATTGGACTGATAACTAGACCAATAATATTAATATAAGCAGATGAAAAAGATTTCCATCGTGATTCCGGCTTATAATGAAGAAGGTAATTTATCCATAATCCACAGCGAGATCAAAAAAGTGTTTTTGAACCTTCCTGATTATGATTATGAGATAATATATGTGAATGATGGCAGTCGGGATGCAACCCAAAAGACTTTAGAAGAGATTTCATCTAATTGTCCTAAGCTAAAATATCTGGAATTTTCAAGAAATTTTGGACATCAGAATGCTGTAAAAGCAGGAATGGATTATGCAGATGGAAATGCTGTAATCTCTATGGACGCAGATATGCAACATCCTCCAGCAATGATTCCCGATATGATAAAAAAATGGGAAGAAGGCTACGATGTGGTTTATACCATCAGAAAATATTCTAAAAATATTAGTTTTTTCAAGAGAAAGACATCAGATTTTTTCTACCATATTTTGTCAAGCTTATCCGATGTAGAACTGGAAAAGGGTAGTTCTGATTTCCGCTTGCTAGATGCATCAGTCATTGATGTTATCAGAAAAACTGGTGAAACGGATATTTTTCTTCGAGGTTTGGTAAAATGGGTTGGCTTCAAACAATATTCGATTGATTTTGTTGCTGCGGATAGATTTTCCGGAAGCAGTAAATACAGCCTTGGGAAAATGATAAAATTCGCATTTACAGGAATTACTGCTTTTAGTGTGAAACCACTTTATTTAGCGGCTTATCTTGGGTTTTTCTTTTCATTTTTGTCCTTGCTATACATTCCTTATGTCATTTATGCATTCATTAATAAAACTGAAATTTCCGGTTGGGCATCGATATTGATGACAGTTGTTTTCTTTGGCGGAATTCAACTGATAATTTTGGGTATTTTAGGAATTTATATGGGAAAAATATTCAAACAAATCAAAGAACGTCCAAATTATATTATCCGTTCGAAAAATTTTTAATTAATGATTTTACTAAGTTTTGATATAGAAGAATTTGATATGCCTTTAGAATATAGCGGGGAAATTCCTTTGAAAGAGCAATTGTCGATTTCCAGGAAAGGATTACAGAATATTCTCAGGATTTTGAAAGAAAATAATATCAAGGCTACTTTTTTTTCGACAGTTGTTTTTGCTGAAAATAATCAGGATTTGGTAAAACAATTACTTTCTGAAGGTCACGAATTGGCTTCTCATACGTGGTTTCATTCGGATTTTGAAGAGAAACATTTAGCAGAATCAAAACAAGAATTAGAAAAATTGTTTAATACAAAAGTAGTTGGTCTCAGAATGCCAAGAATGAGTCCGGTTTCGGAAGATGCAGTTTCTGATGCAGGCTATTTCTACAATTCATCCATTAATCCAACTTATCTGCCAGGACGATATAATAACTTCAGAGTTAGCAGAAAACCATTTTGGCAGAAGAGGATTTTGCAGTTTCCGGCTTCGGTTTCTACAATATTTAGAGTTCCATTGTTTTGGCTGAGTTTTCATAACTTTCCGCTTTGGATTTATAAATTTCTGTCCAAATTATCTTTAAACGCCACAGGATTTTTGAATATTTATTTTCATCCTTGGGAATTTGCAGACATCTCAAATCCAAAATATAAATTGCCCAATTTTACTTTTAAAAATACGAATGAAGCAATGATAAATCGTTTTGATGATTTTATTAAATGGGCAAAGAAAAATAATTATCAATTCTCCACAACCAAAGAGTTTTTGGAAAATTGGACTCAAAAAAATAAGAATTAATGAAGATTGCCTACGACGCCAAACGTATTTTTTCCAGCTGGTCTGGATTAGGAAACTATTCCCGCGATTTGGTTCGGGTTTTAGCGACGTATTTTCCAGATAATCAATATTTATTATTCAATAAAAAGAAGTCGGAGCGTGGCGAAGCGATATTGAAATTGCCCAATGTGACTTTCGTCCAAACAACTAAAGGCACGCTTTCCCGACAGCTTAAAACAGGAATCGATGCACAAAACAACAATGCAGACATTTTCCACGGTTTGTCCGGCGAATTGCCTTTGCGATGGAACCCAAAACCGATTAAAAAAGTCGTTACCATTCACGATTTGATTTTCGAAAGATATCCGGAATATTACACTTGGATTGACAGAAAAATTCATTTCTGGAAATTCAAAAAAGCTGCAAATTCTGCAGATAAAATTATTGCAATTTCGGAACAAACTAAGCGGGATATAATTCAGTTTCTTAAAGTTAACGAGAATAAAATTGAAGTGGTTTATCAAGGTTGTCACGCCAGTTTCAAAGAAAAACAATCTGAGGGAATCCTTAAGCAAATCAAAGAAAAATTCAATCTTCCGGAAAAATTTATTTTGAATGTCGGGACGATTGAGCCAAGAAAAAATCTTTTAAATGTGGTCAAAGCTTTAAAGGATTCTAAAATTCCATTAGTAGTTGTCGGAGCCAAAAAGCCGAAATATTTTAAATTGATTGAAAAAGAAATTGAGAAAAATAAAATCGAAGTTCAGTTCCTCTCAGGTGTTTCTATGGAAGAATTGGCTGGGATTTACAAGTTGGCAGAAATTTTCATTTATCCAAGTTTTTTCGAAGGTTTTGGGATTCCTGTAATCGAAGCTTTATTTTCCGAAACCGTTGTCATTACCAGCAACACAAGCTGTTTGCCCGAAGCCGGCGGACCAGATTCTGTTTATGTCAATCCTGAAAATGTGGAAGACATTCGCGCAAAAATCAATTTTCTTTGGGATAATGAATCTGAGAGAAAACGACGTGAGGAAAAAGGTTTGCATTTTGTTCAGAAATTCAATGATGATGTGATTGCTGATGAAGTGATGGAGGTTTACAAGAGTTTGGTTTAATGAAATTTTAATTTATATAGGCTTCGAGAGCCTCAGCCTAACAATTAACAAACAACTATCAACTCACAACCAACAACTAATAATTCCTTTCTCCAAAAATAGCAGAACCAACCCTTACCGAATTTGAACCAGATTCTATCGCAATCGGAAAATCGCCGCTCATTCCCATTGATAATGTTTCTAATGGTTTTAGTTGAGATAATTCATCAAAAAGATTTTTCAGAATAGAAAATTCTTCACGGATTTGAGTTTCATCATCCACAAAGCTCGCCATTCCCATTAGCCCTTTGATTTCGATATTTGGGAAATTTCCATCAAGTGATTTTTTGAAAATATCTTTGGCTTCATCTACTGTCAAACCAAATTTTGTGTCTTCTTTAGCAATTCTTACTTGAAGCAAAACATTAATTTTTCGATTGTTTTTCGAGGCTTCTTTATCCACTTCTTTCAACAATTTTTCACTGTCAATACTTTCTATCGCTGCAACAAAGCCTGCAATGTATTTCACTTTGTTGGTTTGAAGATGCCCAATCAAATGCCATTCGATATCGCTGGGAAGAACAGGTTGTTTTTCCAGTAATTCCTGAACTTTATTTTCTCCAAAAGCGCGTTGTCCCAAATTATAAACATCCTTAATTTTTTCAGCTGGATTGGTTTTGGAAACTGTTACTAGTTTTACATTTTCGGGAAGTTGAGAAAGGATATCTTGATAGTTTTGTTCGAGTGACATTGTAATTGAATTTTAGAAAAATCTGATACAAAAATAGAGATTAATTACTTATTTAAATCAGTTCCAAAATTGTTCTAAAATTCGTAAATTTGAGGAAATTTTTATTCGAATAATAATCACAAAGATATGAGTCAATTTGATGTAACCGTTATCGGTTCTGGTCCTGGCGGATATGTTGCAGCAATCAGAGCTGCGCAATTAGGTTTTAAAACTGCAATTATTGAGAAATATCCTACCTTGGGCGGAACTTGTCTTAACGTGGGTTGTATCCCTTCCAAAGCTTTGCTGGACAGTTCTGAGCATTTCGAAAAAGCAAAACACGAGTTTGCAGATTACGGAATTATCATCGATGAGCCAAAAGTAGATTTGGCAAAAATGATTGAACGTAAAAATGGAGTAGTAGAACAAACGACAAAAGGAATCAATTTCCTGATGGACAAAAACAAAATCACAGTTTTTGAAGGTCTTGGAAGCTTCGAATCTGCTACACAAATTAAAGTAACTAAAAACGATGGTTCTTCTGAAACTATCGAATCAAAATATACAATTATCGCAACTGGTTCAAAACCATCATCTTTACCTTTCATCACTCTGGATAAAGAAAGAGTAATTACTTCTACAGAAGCTTTGAATTTGAAAGAAATTCCTAAGCATTTGGTTGTAATCGGTGGAGGAGTAATCGGTCTTGAATTGGGTTCTGTTTATTTGAGATTGGGTTCTCAGGTAACGGTGGTTGAGTTTATGGACAAAATCATCCCGGGAATGGATGGTGCGCTTTCCAAAGAATTGCAAAAAGTTCTTAGAAAACAAGGAATGAAATTCGAGCTTTCTACGGCGGTTTCTGCAGTTGAGAGAACCGGAGATTCTGTAAAAGTTACTGCTAAAAACAAAAAAGGTGAAGAAGTCAACTTCGAAGGTGATTATGTTTTAGTTTCAGTTGGTAGAAGACCTTACACAGACGGACTTGGATTAGAAAAAGCTGGAGTAGAATTGGACGAAAGAGGAAGAGTTAAAACCAACGACCATTTGCAAACTAATGTTTCTAACATCTATGCAATTGGAGACGTTATCAAAGGTGCAATGTTGGCTCACAAAGCGGAAGAGGAAGGAACTTTGGTTGCTGAGATCTTGGCTGGACAAAAACCGCATATCAATTATAACTTGATTCCAGGAGTAGTTTATACTTGGCCAGAAGTTGCCGGTGTTGGTAAGACAGAAGAGCAGCTAAAAGAAGAAGGTGTGGCTTATAAAGTAGGAAGTTTCCCAATGAGAGCTTTAGGAAGAAGCCGTGCAAGTGGTGATACAGACGGATTTGTAAAAATCATTGCTGACGAAAAAACTGACGAAGTTCTAGGTTTCCATATGATTGGGGCTAGAGCAGCAGATTTGGTTGCAGAAGGTGTGATGGCAATGGAGTTCCGTGCAAGTGCTGAAGATATCGCAAGAAGTTCTCACGCACACCCAACTTATGCAGAAGCTGTGAAAGAAGCTGCTTTGGATGCGACTGGGAAAAGGTCGATTCACATGTAAGATTTTCATCAATATATTTTATAAAGAGAGGCTTTTGTCTCTCTTTTTTATTTTGGGTAACTTAATCCGTCTTCTGCTCTCAAACCTAACGAAGTCAATCTTTTTGTTCCGCTCTGCTCCACAAAAAGAATTTCCACTCAAAACTAACTAAATGGTTCATCGATTCCATTAAAAATAATAGATTGAGATAAGTCGGGGCTGCGTACAATTCGTCGTCCAATTAAAACCGATTATTCCCATTTTGTTCTTACTTTTGTTAAAATTTGAGTTATGATAAAAGAGCTTGACAAAGATTTCACAAGTCTTAATGAATATATTGACCAAATCAAACCAAGTAAGATTTTTATTCTGGTGGATGAGAATACGCACAATCATTGTTTACCAATCTTACTCCCCAACCTAGAAACCGAAGCTCATTTTGAAGTTATCGAGATAGAAGCTGGCGAAGAAAATAAAAATATAGAAACCGCAACACAACTCTGGGAAATCTTCTCAGAAATGGAAGCGGACAGAAAATCTCTTCTAATCAATCTTGGTGGAGGTGTGATAACAGATATTGGTGGATTTGTGGCTTCAACTTATAAGAGAGGTTTCAAATTCATCAATATTCCTACAACTCTATTATCAATGTGTGATGCTTCTATAGGAGGTAAAACGGGAATTGATCATCAGTATCTGAAGAATATAATTGGAACATTTGCATTGCCGGAAGGTATTTTCTTTTATCCAAAATTCTTAGAAACTCTAAAATTTGAAGAACTCAGAAGTGGTTTTGCTGAAATGTTGAAACACGGATTAATCGCCGATGCTGAACATTGGAAACAATTAAGTTCTCTTGATAAAATAACGCCAGAATCTGTTTCTCCATTCATCAGCCGAAGTATGGAAATTAAAAATAATGTGGTTTCTCAAGATTTTAAAGAAGAAAATGTTAGGAAAACACTCAACTTTGGCCATACGATTGGTCACGCTGTGGAAAGTCTTTTCTTGAAAAAAGGTAATCTAATTCCTCACGGAGAAGCTGTAGCACTTGGAATGATTTGCGAAACACATTTGGCTTTTCTTTGCGGATTGATTGATGTAGAAGTGTCATCAGTTATTATTAGTAAAATAAAAAGATTGTTTCCTTACATCGATATTTCAGAATTCAAGAATGCTGCTATTATGGATTTGATGTTTAATGATAAAAAAAATCAGGACGGAAATATCAATTTTTCATTGATTAATGGAATTGGAAGTTGTCTTTTTGACCAAAAATTAAGTCCAGAACAAATTATTTTGACCTTAAATTTCTATAAAGAACTTAATCAGAATTGATTTTTGTTATTTATTGAATAATATTTTAATCCATTGAAAACAAGCTTTTTGAATTATTGATTTCAAGCTAATAATCATTTATAATAATTGATTATTTAAATTTTGGCAAAGATTTTGAAACTATCCAAATCGTAAAAACAAAATTTAAAATTTGAAATTATGAAAAAGTTATTTTTAGGATTAGGTTTAGTAGCGGGAACATTTGCATTTGCACAAACTAGTCCGTCGTTCGGTTTAAAAGCAGGTCTTAACATTTCATCAATCTCAGATGATGGCTATGAAGATTCAAAATCTAAAGCTGGGTTCTATGGAGGTGTTTTTATGAATGCGCCCTTATCAGAACAATTCAGTATTCAACCAGAGGTTTTATATAGCCAAATGGGAGCTAAAGTTACTGGAACCAATTCTTATACTATTGGAGGTGTAACTACTACAGATAAAAACTCTGCAAGTCTTAATTTAGATTATGTAACAGTTCCTGTAATGTTTCAATTTCATGCAACGCCTAATTTTTATTTAGAAGCTGGTCCTGAATTTGGATTCTTAGTTGGAGCTAAGGCTAAAGGTGATACAACTAGAACTATTACTTCTGGAGGCTCATCTTCTACAAGTACAGAGTCTTATTCTTCAAGAGATATTAAAGATTTTTATAGTGGATTCAATATGGGAGCAGGACTAGGTCTTGGTTTTAATTTCACTCAGAATTTTGGAATCAATGCAAGGTATGTTGCCGGATTTACTGATATCAACAAGAAAAACAACGACGAAGATGGTAATACTACATTAGAACAAAGTGGTAAAAACAGAAACAATACCTTCCAAGTTGGATTATCTTACAAATTCTAATATTACATAACATTAAATTATTACTAAAGACCGATTATTTCGGTCTTTTTTAATTTGATAATTTATATTTTTGTTCTTCATAAACAATTATATATGAAGAAAATATTTGGGTTGTTGGGATTGACGATGATTTCATTGGCTTACTCTCAATCATTTGGTGTAAAAGGAGGAGCGAATATCTCTACCATCAGTCAAGAAAATGGTTGGGGTGATAAAAATTCTAAGGTTGGTTTTTATGCGGGATTGTATATGAATGCGCCGGTTAATGCTTTACTTAGTATTCAGCCAGAGTTGATCTATAACAATATGGGAGTGAAATATGAAAATGGAAATACTTCTCACACGCTGAATCTTAATTATGTATCAATGCCAATTATGTTTCAGTTTGAATTGATACCTAAGTTCTATGTCGAAGGTGGACCTCAGTTTGGTGTTTTGGTTGGTAATAAAAATAAATATGAGAGTGATAGCAAAACCATAATCGAGAAAGATAAAGATGCTTACAATCAATTGGATCTGAGTGGCGGAGTTGGATTAGGTTTTAAATTCAATAATATGGCAATTGGAGCCAGATATATTATTGGTTTTACTGATATTAAGAAAAATGGTTCTACAAGTTGGAATAATAGTGATAAACAGCTAAGGAATAGTGGATTCCAAATTGGATTGCAATACGGATTTTAATTTGATTTAAATTAATTTTTGAACAAAAAAAACCCAACTTCGAAAAGAAGTTGGTTTTTGTTTTTAAGTTTAATTGCTTATTTAACAATAAGATTTTTGCTAGTAGTTTCTCCGTTGTTAGAAATTACAATTCTGTAAGTTCCTGTTTTCAAATTAGAGATATTAACCTGAGTTTTTTCATTTTCCAAAGATCCATTAGAAATTAATTTTCCGGAAAGATCTAAGATTTGATAACTAGCTCCTTTGTTTGCTTTACTCAAAGAAATATTAACTTCTCCTTTTGCAGGGTTTGGATAGATAGCAAAACCTTTGTCAAAAGCAGATTCGTTAACTGCAAGTACTTTATTAATGTTAAATTTGGCAGAGTTTACAGCGAAATATATATTGTTTACAGCTTTTACCATAATCCTTGCATTTCCATTGTTTTCATTTGGAAGAATTACGTCAGCGCTTCCTGTATTAGGTACGCTTTCCGCTAATACAGTCGGGAAAGTTAAACCATTATCAGAAGAAAGTAAGATTTGTACATTCTCCGTGTTAATTGGGGCTACGTTGGTTCCAGCAAGATCCCAGGTTACAGGCAGAGTAGAGCCTCCATTATAGTTGGCCGCTAATGTCTGAGAAGTCACTTTGAAAGGACCAGTTGCTGTAACAGTTACTTTCATCAAATCTCTTGCAGATTGATTTCCTGTCGCTTTGTTGTCATTTACCAAAAGAGAGAAATTCAGAGTTCTTGCAACATTTGGTATTACTTCCCATTTCGGTGTCAAAATATTGTTGGCAATGGATGACATTGTTGGGAAATATCTTTGTGGAGAAGTTGTAGGTGTAAATGATCTGAAGGCTGTTCCTAGAGTTGAAGTAGCAACGGGAGGCTGCGGGTTGTTGGCAAGCGCTGCAAAATCTGTTTGTTCCCAGAGATAAGTTAAATCATCTCCATCAGGATCAGTTCCAGAACCTGTCAGAACAAATGCGGTTCCATTAGGAATTGTGTAATCTGCACCTGCATCAGCAGTCGGAACACCATTATTATTTGATGTTTTTACAGAGCAATCTGTAGTTCTGGAGATGAAATTGTACATTTCATTCACACTTACAGAATGAAAATAGGCATCGCTTCGTGTTTGTATATTATTGGTAGATCCGCAGATTCCCGCATAAGCCATAATCGTGCTGCCACTACCTGGCTCCACCGCTGTACCATTATTAGCATTGCCCTGGCAAGATCCTGTATTGGCACGGAAAGTATGATTTCCACCAAATTGATGCCCCATCTCGTGTGCTACATAATCTATGTTGAAAGCATCATTGATTGGGGAATTTGTACCTGTTGTTCCTTGTGCCTTCCTAGAAGCATTACAAGGAGATTGAAGCGAAGCGACACCACCAGAAGCCGTACTGAAAACGTGCCCAATGTCATAATTGTTTGTACCGATAACATTATCACAAACCGTTTGATTTTGTCCTAATAGAGGGTAACCATTAGCCGCAGAGTTTTCGTTGTCATAGTTGTCACTATCGATAAAGATGATTTGGTCATTATTTGGGACTAATACCATTGTCAAGGAAACAGTTTTTTCATAAACACCATTTACTCTGGTCATAGAGGCATTCATCGCAGCTAAAACTGCTGCTTTTTTCTGTTCCAAAGTACCACCGGACAATCCTGCTCTATTTACATGGAAAGCTGCATATTCTATAGTACAAGCTAATGCTAAGCGATATTTTCTTAGCATTCCGTCTTTTACTATTGGAGCTTTCAGGGCGATAGGTTCTACAGATGGTGGTGTTTGGAAATTAGCTTGGTCAAATCCACAATTGAATTGCTCGGGATATGCTGGCAAATCACTTCTTTTATAAACGATAAAAGTTGACAGGTCATTTGTATAGATATCCAAATAACTCACTTCCCAATTGTCAAAATACATCACATTGATTCCATCAAATGGAGATGTGCTAAGTCTAATTGTATTACCACTGTTATCTTTCTGATAACCTACATAAGACTTGATGTCAGGATATTTATCAGATAATTCCTTGGCCATTACAGGAGCTTCTTTCACAACATAATCTACTAATTTCCCACTAGCATTTGGAAATTTGATGACAACATCTTCATTGATGGATTCTCTTGCAGGGGCTTTTGCCAACTCAGACTTAATTCCTTTTATGTCCAGCTTATAGAGCTTGTAAGCCTTAGGTGTCGTTGTTCTTTCTTTGAGCGAGATTGTTTTCCCAAGAACACTTGCATTTTGAACTGGAGTCCAAAAATTTTTTTGAGCACTTAGTAGAATAGATGCTAAGATACCAGTGACAGTTAATAAATGTTTTACCATAATTATATATTATAAGATTAATATTTAAAAGAAATTTTAGTCGTTTTATTAGTTGATTAAAAAAAAAGTATTTAAAAATAAAAAAAAGCAACCAAATATTATTATTTGATTGCTTTTTTAACAGTTTTAATATTAATTATTCATCTATATCCACGCTTATTCCCTGCGTATGCGCATTCATCTGCGGAGCGTAATAATTTTGTAGAGTTGTAATTCCGTTAGAGAATTTTCCGCTTGCATTCGCAACATAATCATATTCGAAGACATATTTTCCTTTCGGCATAAATTCGATGTAGAAATTGGTTGAGGCGTCTTTTGTAGATTGATAATAACCAAGATTATTTTTCCATTGATAACCAGAAATCACATCCAACGGTTCAAAACCAGCAGCTCGCATATCTTTTAAGTGAATGAATTCCATATTTCTGTCGGTGTTCAAAATCATTCTAACTGTCACTTTATCACCCACTTTCAATGGCGAATTGTCATTGATTTTAATTAATTGTTCACCGTTCTCAGTCTTCACTTTTTTGTACAATTCTTTTGTGATGGAAATATAAGTTTCCGAAGATTTAATTTTATCCAAATCCTCATAATATTGCCAGAACAAACCGCCTTGCACAATTCCCGGACTGTCTTTTTTGATGGAAACCGTTGCCAGATTTTTATTCAAATTATCAGTAGTAATCGTTTGTTTCACATAACCTGTCGCTTGCGTTTGTGGCTTCAAAGCTTTTGCACCCCAAGTAATTTCCGCTTTGTCAGATTCCGCAGAAGTCCAAGATTTACCTGAATTTAGAATCGTGAAAATTACTTCAGCTGTTCCTCTGGAATTCCCCCAAGAATTGACTTCTTTCTGTGTAATCAGCCAGATTTTCATTTCTTCGATGAAGTTTTCATCAGTTGGTGTTAATTTTTGAAACACTTCAATGGCTCCTGCGTGATTCACAGTTTTGGAAGAATACCAACCCCAATCGTTTAGATTTTGTTTCCAGTAAACACCTTGAGTTTCTGTTTCTGTCGAAGTTTCTTTCAGATAATTCATCAATTTTTTCGAAACATCTTTCAATCCATAATTATTAAATAATAAAGCCGCTCTATGCAATCCAAAGAATGTGAAATCTTTGATTTCTGCTTTTTTGGCTTTAGAAATAATCGAAGTTTTCAACGTTGCACCTTTTGCTTTCAGAGCATATTCTTTTTCCCAATAATGTCTTGTGTCAAGATAATCGAGAACAAAATTATTCCAAACATTGTCTTTTTCTGTTTTCCAATATTTATTCACTTCATTATCCACGTAAGAAACCAGTTTTTTAACCATTTCTTTTTGTTCAGAACTTTGATAATTTGTTACATTTCCTTTCAACCATTCATTGATTCTGCCTAGGTTTTTCAAAATATAAAGTGAAGTATAATATGAACTTGGATAACCTTGATACCAGCTGAATCCGCCGTCAGGATTTTGAAGTTTTACCAATTCAGACCAATCATTTTGAATTGAATTTCGCATTGTATTCGCATCAAATAATCTTGCGAGTTTCTGCATTTGTTCTGTCTCGTTTTTACTTTCAAGAACCCACGGCGTTTCATCCAATAACAATTGTTTCAGTTCCTGATTTTTTTCAAGATTAGATGTTAGTAAACCTTTTGACTGATATTCATCAAAAACGGTTTTCATTTTCGGATTCGCTTTGAAAATCTCCGAAGCTAAAACATCAGCAAACCATTTATTGAAAATCACGTCTGCTGAATTATTAATATCATCTTTCAAACTTGGAAGCGCAAACATAATTTCCCAAATCGGATTGGTTGTCAGTTCCAGAGTATTTGAAACATTGGTCAATGTTTTAGAATTTGAATTTTTCAGATTTTCTAAAGTGAAAGTTTTCGTCTGTCCTTCTTTCACAAAAATCGGAAGCGCATCCGTCACCAACATTCTGTTAGGCAAAACAGCGATTGCTTTTTGTTCACCATCAGAAAAATTGCCCGCTTTTGCAACGATTTTAATAATAATTGATGAAACATCGTTCGGAACTTTCAATTTCCAGGTTGCAGACGTGTTTCCATTTTCAGCTAAAGAAAAAGATTGTTCCTTATTATATCCTGAAACTGCAGTTAACTGACTGATTCCAAATTTTTCAGTAATATCTTCATTAGTAAACGCATCCAAAATCTGCAATCGTGCAAAACCATTTAATTTTTGATTAACCAGACTTGAGATTTTAGTCTGAAGATTCAATTCATCGCCTTCTCGTAAAAATCTTGGATAATTAGGTGTAATAGAAAATTCTTTCTGTGTTACGACAGATTTTTCCAAAATTGCACTTCTTGCATCTTTTGTATGAGCCAAAAACATTACTTTCCATTGTGTCAAAGCTTCCGGAGAAGTGAATTCAAAAGAAACATTGCCGTCTTTGTCTGTTAGAAGATTAGGATAGAAATAGGCTGTTTCGTTGAGGTTTTGACGAACTGGGATTTTGTCTAAGTTGTCTTCTTTTTTATCTTTAATTTCGTTTGGTGATTGTGGGCTATTTTCCATCTGCTTTTGTACCGGAGGCGGTGGAGTTTCCACTTTTGCCATTTTTACTGGAGCAGGTAATGCCATATCCATCATTCTAGATTCAGCGTAAACTTTATTTGAAGCTAAACCTCTAATTCTAATAGTTGTTCCAGCTCCGTAAATACTTCCATCAAACCAATTGAATTGAGGATTACTAATATTATAATCTTTTAAATATTTAAAATTTTTATTATAATTTTCTTGAGACAAACCTTCATTCAAATCATAAGAACTCTGGAAAAATTGAGAATAAAATCCCTGCCAATTCCAGCTGTTCGAAGCAAACTGGTCAAGCGATTTATCATACATATTTGCCAAAACTTCAGCATTGATTTTTTCTTTATCTGCTCCAGAAATTTTTATCGTCCATTTTTCTTTTTGTCCAGGCTGTAATTTGTCTCGGAAAGTAACGGTTTCAATTTTCAAATCATCTTTGCTGTCCGCAATTTTCAAATCAACCGATTCCGTTTTCACATCATTAAATGCAACCAATTGGAATTGCAAATTAATTCTCGAGATATTTTCATCTTTCGGAATCACGGTTTCATATTCCAAAATTCCATTTTTGAAAGATTTGGTTTCAGTAACAGTTTCGCCTTTTCCATTTTGAATGAAAATATTGACCAAAGCATCTGGAATGGCAGAGTAAATAAATACTTTCGCCTTTTCTCCTCGTTTGAAATCTTGTGTTGGTTTAATCACTTCCAAGAATGGATTTTGATTTTGTCCAAGTGATTTTTTGTCCCAAACTTTGAAGAATTGTTCCGTTTTTATCGTGTCTTTCCCTTCGATGTTATAAAGTGAAACTTTGTAAGTTCCTGCATTTAGTTTTCCTAAATCTAATTTAGTTGCCGGTTGTTGGTTATCGGTTGTCGGATTTTCAACTCGATTAATCAATTGTTTTTCAACTTTCCAATTCTTCACATCATCATTTTTATCAAATCTGTCGTGAGGAAATTTCTGAACAAATTCATCCTTAGAAAGTTTTGATAAATCCTGAACAACCGAAGCAAAATTCTCTCTGAAAATCTGTTTTGGTTCTTCCAGTTTTTCCAGTTTTACGTTATAAGATTTCTTCAGAACTTGGTCGTTGTAATTTTTAGTATCAACATTCAGTTTTACAGCTTCGTCGGAAAAAGTATTTCCGATTTCGTTCGCAGTAATGTAATGAGAAACCGAAGCCACTTTCACATTCGTATTTGCAGATTGCGTTTCTCCATTGATATCTGTCACAGAAGCATTGATTGCATAATTGTCAATCTGAATTCCTTCCAGAGTTTCATCTTTTTTCAACTCAATTTTGATTATAAATTCTCCTTTTTCGTTGGTTTTTACATTGCCAAGAATCGAGTTTTCATTGTCATTTCCACGAGGATACCACCAGAAATACTTCCAACGGATATTCTGTTTTTTGATTTCGTAATTCACAATTGAATTACTCAAAGGAACACCGGAAAACATCATTGCTTTTCCTTTCAGTTCAATAGTTTGACCATATTTGTATTCGTCTTTTATCGGTTCGAAAGTCACTTCAAACTTTGGACGTTTGTATTCCTCAACATTAAAATCCGTATAACCTGAAATATGATAACCAGAATTATCATCGTCATTATCAACTTCAATATTGAAATTTCCGTTCAGTTTATTTTTTGGAAGCGTAAAGTTTCCATTAACAGAACCAAATTCATTGGTTGTCAGTTTCAAGGTTTGTAATTCTTCGCCGTTTGCGTCGTGCAAAGTGATATTCAACGGAATTTTTTCTAATGTTTTTACTTTCTGAGTTTCGCCGTTGATTCCAGTTGCAATCGCTTTGAAATAAACGATTTGTCCAGGTCTGTAGATTTTTCTGTCGAGAAAAATCTGTGCCGATTCCTGATTCTCGGATTTATTTCGATTGTCATAATCATAATCATATCCGTAAACATTTATCATCGAATAATTGTTCCCATTTTTCACAAGAAAATTTCTGTAATATTCTTTATTCTCAGAATTTGGAATTTGAAAACTTCCGGAAGCATCCGTTTTTACAGAATATTTTACGATTTGTTTTCCTCTTACATATTCGGTGATTTCCAGATTTTCGTTGGCAAAAGATTTTCCGTTTTCGTTGTTTACGAGTTTCAGAATATTAGCTTTTGGATTGGAATCATCTTTTTTAGAATAAATAATTTTCGAATCAGAAACGATGAAATAAAAACTTTTCTGAACAGAATTTTCCACAACATATTCAGCCAGATAAATCCCTGCAGGAAGAGCCTTCAGCTCCAAAGACGTTTTATGCGTTTTGAAATCGAAAGATTCCGGAATCGTGAATTGGTCCTTTCTTATCAGTGTTTTTTTGACTTTCGCAAAAGATGTTTTGTAAGAATCGAAAACGTGATTCAGAAAACCTTGTGTGTCATCTTTTACTTCGTAAATATTCAAAGAAAATTGCTGAACATTTTTTCCTTCTGCAACGATGTGAATTGGTTTGTTACTCTGGGTTTCGTTCTCATAAAACAAGTTCAGTTGCGGATTTTTGATCTGATTTTCTTTGTTTTTAATATTATTGATAAATTTCGATTTTGGATAAAGTTCTTTCGCTTTATTTGCCCAAACCAAAGCTTTTTTGTTATCATCTTTTTGCTGAAGAATCTCAATCATATCATCGATAATCAAGACTTTGTAATCGCCTTTCGCAGATTCATCCTCAACCAGTTTTTCAAGTTGTGTAAATTTGTCTTTGCAATTATTCAGTTCACAATTATAATTGATTTTCTGATGTTTGAAGTACAATTGGGAATTCCCGGAAAGTGAACCAATTTCCGAATCAAAAATCGAATTGATTTTCTTAGAATTCACTTTCAATTCATTCGGTGTGAAAAGATTTTGATTTTTAAGAAATTCGATATAACTGTAATTGTACCAATCGGATAATGTCGGGAAATACTCAAAATTATCCGAATCATCGAAGATTTCCTTGTATTTCTGCATTGCAATTTTCTTCAAAGCAGAATTTTCTTTTTCTAATTCTGAATAATTCTTTGACAAATAATTTTTGAAATCAAGTTTGCTCCAAGTTTCGATTTGTGATAAATCGGCGTTGTCAATATTGGTTTTTTGATTGATTTTCCAAGAATTGTTTTGATAATAATCTTTGATAAATTCCAGAGTCAGAAGATGAAACAACTGTTTTTCATCACCTTTCAATTTGGTTTCCGTGTTTTGAAGTTTCGAAAAGAATTTGGAATTTTCATCATTCTTCGTATCATCATAAGTCTGCTTTGTAATACTGAATTCTGCTTTCAAAGATTTGATGATTTGAATGGCGTTGTTGTCTTTCAAAGCTTGGTTTTGTATTTCCAGAATGATCGGAAGATTGGATTTGTAGGTTCCTTTTTTATAATTGTCTTCGATTTTTTTCCATTGCTGGTCGTAGTAGTTTTGTGCAGAAAAATTCATAGTAGCAAATATCAATAAGAATACTAATAAAGATTTTAGGATTTTCATATATGTCTTTTATTTTTTTTTGAATGAGTGACTGAATCACTTTATAAAGATGCATTATTTTATCGTAAGGTTGGAAAGAGAAACAATTTTTTTGAAATTTAACGTTTTGAAGATTTTATTTATTTAGAACAATTTTTCCGACATTTGTTAAAGTAAAATGTCGATTTTAAATTTAGCAAAAAAATATCTCATTGAGAGTCAGGTTTATGTTTCATTAATGGGAACTTTTCTGGCTGGATTTTTTATGCTGGAGCAAAAGATATTCCGTTGGCCGACTTTGTTGTTGATTTTCATTACTTATTTCAGCGGTTATCTTTATACCAAATATCAATACGACAAAAAGAAATTTTTCAAGATTCTGATTTTCAATTGTATTTGTGGGATTATTAGTGTGATTCTCATCCTCAAAAATCATAACGAATACAGACTTTTGAAATGGGCGGTTATTGTTGTGTTGGGCTTGCTTTACAATTCGTTTTTCTTGGAGAAATTCATTAGGAAAATTCCTTTATTAAAGGTTTTTTATGTTGGACTGACTTGGGCATTGATCAATTCCTGGCTGATTCTTCCGGAATTTAATTCGCAGATTTTTCTCATTTCTTGGTTATTTATTTCCGCTTTGGTTTTACCTTTTGATATCCGAGATATGAAAAGTGATGACGTTGTAACTTTTCCGATTTTGATTGGTGTTCAGAAAACCAAATTTCTGGCTTATTTGCTGGTTTTTATTTCCGGATTATTGAGCATTTTCTATCTGGATTTGGAATTCGGAATATATTTTTTCTTGACCATAATTGTCACATTTATATTGATTTATTTTTCTGAAAATAGCAATCAAGAATCATACTTTTCTTTTTGGGTAGAGAGTTGTAGCGGATTACCATTGTTATGGCTTTTCTTGCATTGGCTTGTAAATTGCTAATACAGATTTTGTTGAATTTTCCGATTATTGATGAACAAATCGATTCTGATCTTTATTTTCGTTTTAAGTTGCTTTTCTTTTGCCAATGCTCAGGAAGGAAAAGACTCGCTTTATTATAAAATTGAAGAATTTTCGGATAAAAGAAAATTTACGAAGTTCATTCATCGTTTTATATTCCGTAGAGAAGCGGACTCAGCATCTGTGAAAACCAGAACTGATAAACAATCTCAAGAAACTTACGACGGAAGATATATCCGAAATATTAAAATTGAAACCATTGACCCTTTTGGATATGGTTCCAAAGACAAAAAAGAAAAGTCCAAATGGTACGATTGGTTCACAAATCACCTTCATTCCAATACAAGAGTTTCAACGGTTAATAATTATTTGCTTTTCAAAAAAGGCGAAGAATATAACGCGCAAAAACTCTACGAATCTGAGCGTTTGCTGAGAACAATGCCTTTCGTAAACAGAGTCAATATCAGCGTTTCAGACAGTACTTCTACCAAAGATTCTATTGATGTTGTAGTAAAAGTTCTCGATTCCTGGAGTTTGAAACCGAGATTCAGTTATTCCGGAAGCAAAATAGGTTTGGGAGTGACAGAAGAAAACTTTCTTGGACTTGGCCACGAAGCGGATTTCCTTTACAGAAACGATTCTAAGGAAAAACAGGATTATATGTACGGAAGTTATACGGCTTACAATCTTTTTGGTTCTTACATCAATGCTCAGGTTTTAGGAGAAAGAGATTTTGCTAAAAATGAAAGAATTAATTTCAATGTCAAAAGAGATTTTTTCTCACCATTGACAAAATGGGCAGGTGGTTTTACTTTTGAATATTTTATGCGAAATGTTCTCCTTCCGATAGAAACAGACACTACTTTTCCGGAAGTTCAAATCAAGGTTTACAGTCAGGATTTGTGGGGTGGTTATCAGATTCCTGTTTCATCTAATCCAAGTGAAAAAGTTTCCAGTAATATTGCTTTAATTGGTCGTTTTCAGAATTATCAATATAAAGATAGCCCGGCTTTGGACCAATATCAATATTTCAGTTCTTACAGCAGTTTTTTGATGTCTGCGGGATTTATTCAAAGGAAATTCTCCGTTCAGAAGAACATTTTTCAATATGATTTGCCGGAAGATATTGCTTATGGAAATACGTTCAGTTTAACCGCCGGATTTTTGTCGAGAAGTAATCAAGTGATGCCTTACGCTGGTGTTTCGGGTTCATATGGCGACTTTACTAAGTTTGGTTATTTTAATATTAAGGCTCAGTTTGGAAGATTCTTTAATGAAGACAGCCAAAACCGAGAATCTTTCCGATTGGACGGAACTTATTTCACAAATCTAATGGATTGGAAATTTGCGAAGGCAAGACATTTCTTTTCTCCAACCTTGGCTCTTGGAAATCCTCAACATAATTATTCTTACAGAGACAGAATCAACCTTTCCTCGGCTGAAGATTTTCCTGTTTATAATGCAGATTATATTGGGACAAAGAAGCTGGTCTTGAGATATCAACTTCAGCTTTTCGTTAATAAAACTTGGAAAAATTTCCATTTTAGTCCTTATTTGACGACTGCTGTTGGCTGGCTGGGAATGCCTGATGATAATCTTTTAAAGACTAAAGCCAATACAAAAATTGGGATTGGGGTTTTGATTAATAATCCATACTTGGTTTTTAACAGGATTCAGATTTCGTTTACTTATTATCCTCGAGTTCCTTTTGATAATAATTCGGTTTTTGATTTTAACAGCAACCGAAATAATGTTTTGCCACTGAATAATTTTGGTACAGATATTCCGCATTTTGTGAATTTTGGAAATTGATTTTGTTGTTATTTAGTTCTATCTTTACTGAAATTTTTGAGTGATGGAAAATTTGAATGAATTAAAATTAAGAATGATACAAAGATTGATTAAGATTGATGATATAGAAATCTTAATGATAATTAACGAATTTATTTCTCAATATGATTCTCATAATGAAAACATCGTAAGTGAAACTAAATCCATTTATCATTCAAAAATCAAATTTTCTGAAAACCAAAAGCAGATGCTTAGAGAAGCTGAAAATGATATCAAAGAAGGTAGATTCCATACTGATGATGAAGTTAGAAAAATGACTGAAGAATGGTTAAAATAGTTTGGTCAACAAAAGCTACATCTGACCTGAAAGAAATTATTGAATTTTGGAATACTAATAATAAATCTACAATTTACGGTAAAAAATTAGTTTTACTTATTCAGAATAAGTTGGAACAGATTTCTGAAAATCCGCTTTCTGGAATTAGTACAGATTTGGAAAATGTTAGGTCTATTCTTTTTGAAAATTATTATTTACATTACACTTTTACTTCGGAAAAAATTCTGGTTTTGAGGATTTGGGATGTTAGACAAAATCCCCTTAATTTTGAACTCTAAATGATTATCAACAAACTTTCACTAATAAATTTCAAAAATCACTCGGAACAATCTTTTGATTTTTCACCTCAAATCAATTGTTTTGTGGGTAACAATGGAGTAGGGAAGACCAACATTCTGGATGCACTTCACTATTTGTCTGTTGGCAAAAGTTTCCTCGGAAATTCTGACCTTAATAATGTAAAATCTGATGAAGATTTCTTCGTCATTGAATCCGAAATTCAGAATGAAGAAAAAGAAGATATTATCAAAATCCTTCAACCAAAAGAGTCCAAAAAAGTCATTAAGAAAAATGATAAATCATATGACAGATTAGCCGACCATATTGGTTATCTGCCGAGTGTGATGATTTCGCCTTATGATTCTAATTTGATTTCTGATTCGGGAGAAAGTCGAAGAAAGTTTCTGGATGCGATGATTTCTCAGACCGATTCCTCTTATCTTTTTGATTTGATTCAGTATCAGAAAACAATACAGCAAAGAAATGCATTACTGAAATATTTTGCCAAAAACAGAACTTTTGACAAAGATTCTCTGGAGATCTATGATGACCCTATTTCAAACTTCGGAACTCGAATTTTCGAAAAAAGAAAAGAATTCATAGAAAAACTGAATCCAATCGTTCAACATTTTTATGAAATCATTTCCGGCGGAAAAGAAATCGTAAATGTCATTTATGAATCTCATCTTTTTGATAATAATTTCAAAGAGCTTTTATCAAGTTCAATTGATAAAGACCGAGCTTTGACTTACACTTCAAAAGGAACTCATAAAGACGATTTGCTTTTTGAAATGAATGGAAATTCAATCAAGAAAATTGGCTCTCAGGGTCAGCAGAAATCTTTCTTAATTTCTTTAAAATTAGCCCAAATCAACCGAATCAAAGAATTGACAGGAAAATCACCAATCCTTCTTTTGGATGATATTTTTGATAAGCTGGATGATACGAGAGTTTCTCAACTGATTGAGCTGGTAAACAAAGAAAGTTTCGGACAGATTTTCATTACAGATACGCATAAAGAACGAACAGAAAACGTTGTAAGGCGCATCAACGAGGAGAGCAGAATGTTTGAGATTTCATAGTTTGCATTCTCTGAATCCAAGTTAATTTTCTCTAAAACAAGATAAATATCATATTCCAAAATACTTTTTGGTAAGAAGAACTCAATACTTTTGTGAAGTAATTTTTAATTATTCTAAATAAATATTATGAAAAAGTTTTACGTTTCTCTCTTCTTCTTATCTGCTATAATTAGCAACGCACAAAGTTTTGAAGAAATCTCTCAGCCTAATCTTAAAAATTATTTTTATTCTGCGGCAGCAGTTGCAGATGTTGATAACGACGGATATCAGGATATATTTTTCACTGGTGCGATAGATGCTGACGGAGATGCCAATGTTGATACGACTTCCAATAGTCTCTACAAAAATACCAATGGAACTTTCTCTTCCATTCAGGAATTTGGAGAAAATTCGGTTCACTTGAGTGCCGTTAAATTCATTGATTTTGATAATGACGGACTTTTGGACGTTATCACAACTGGATTAAGCTATAATGATATCGTGAATTATCAACAATATCGATACAAAAATACAGGTTCCGGTTTCACTCTGGTTGACAATGCAGCTGGGAAAATCTACGGAGGATTAGATGTTTTCGATTTCAACCACGATGGAAAACAGGATTACGCGATTAACGGAACACAGTATGTTGAAGGAGTAGGGTTCACACACGATTTGGATCTATATCTTAATAATTCAGCTGGTTTTCAGAAAAATGCAGCTTGGATGCAAGGAACTCAAAACGGAAGTTTCAAAGTGATCGACATTAATAATGATAATGAATTGGACTTAATCGTCAATGGATTTAATCCTAACTATGAAGCAACTTTTTCTGTTTATATCAATGAAAATGGAACTTTGGTAAAGAAATCAGAACTTCCTGCAGTAAGTAACAGCCAACAGGCTTTCGCAGATTTCAATGGTGATGGTTTTCAGGATTTTGTAGTTGCTGGGCAGGATAAAAATTATGATGCTTACCTCGCTGTATTTATCAATGATGGTCAAGGAAAATTTACCGAAAATAAAATTGAAGGTGAAGGTTTATCCGATGGTGGAGTAGAAGTTGGAGACTTAAACAATGACGGATACTATGATTTTGTAGTGATTGGTGATGATGATAATTATGACGGTTATAGTAAAGTTTTCCTTTACAATCCTCAACTTCAGAAATTTGAAAAAGATGAGAATGCCAATCTTTACAATCTGGGAAGTAAAGGAACTGTGTCTGTCTTTGATCATGATAACGACGGAAATCTTGATATTCTAGCTAATGGTTTTGATTGGGATGACCCAGACTTGTTGCCTTACACCAAATTATTCAAAAATAAAACAACAGTCACGAATCAAAAACCAAATGCACCAACCATTTTAACTGCAACAGATAGTGACGGTAAAATCAAGTTCACTTGGTCTGGAGCAACAGATGACAAAACGCCGGAAAACTCTCTTCAATATGAATTGAGTGTTGGTTCCGAAGCTGGAAAAACTGACATCGCAAAATATATTGTGACTACAAAAAGCTGGTATCTGGATAAAATGGATTTACCCTCCAAAATATTCTGGAGCGTAAAATCAATTGATGCTGCAAAAAAATATTCGGATAAATCCCAAGAAAAAGAATTGGCGGTTCTAGGCGTTGCTGATGTTAAAAACACAACAGTTTCTATCTATCCAAATCCAGTAAAAGGTGTCTTGAACGTAAAATCTACGAGCAAAATCAAAACGCATAAAGTCTATAATCTTGCAGGACAAAGTTTGAATACAGAATTGACATCAGATTCTACAATTGATTTTTCTCGTTTGGAGAAAGGTGTTTATGTTGTAGAAATCCAATTTGAAAATGGTAAGAAAACTACTCGGAAAGTGATTAAAAACTAATAACCAAACTTTCATATCCATATCTACATTTTAAAAAGAAAAGCCCATTCAGTTTTTGAATGGGTTTTTCGATTTTATTATGTTCTTGTTTAAATAAAAGATTATCAGAGAAAATTATTATTCTCGAAGATTAGGCTAATTTCGCAGATGTTTTTTTAATAATCAAAGTTTTAATTGTTGAAAAGAAATAGAAAATGTCAACTTAGCCCTGATGGGAACGGCATCCTTTTTTGTTATTGCGATTGCTGAAATGCTCAATGGATTGCTTCACGTTGTTCGCAATGACAAAAAAGATATAGTGGACAGCAGGTTGAAATGTTCTACCGAAGCCACCAGCTTGTTGCTCCTAAAAATTACAAAAAGCTTCCGTCAAATGAGAAAGGTAAAAGGTCTCTGATAGATTTTGTTTTGATGATTTCTCCGTTGGGTGCGGCAAAATAGATTTCGATTTGTTCTTTTTGCTTAGCTTCATACTCCAATATAGATTGTCTGCAACCGCCACAAGGTGGAATTGGAACGGAACTCAAAGCGTCTTCCGGTCCGCCAATTACAAATATTTTTTTGATTTTTGCATCAGGATAATTCGCTGAAGTCCAAAAAATAGTCGTTCTCTCAGCACACAAACCGGAAGGATATGCGGCGTTTTCTTGGTTGCTTCCTGTGATTATTTCGCCGTTTTCCAAAAGAAGCGCACAACCAACAAAAAAATGGGAGTAAGGTGCATAAGCTTGTTCTCGAATGGTTTTAGCTTTATCAAAAAGTGTTTTTTCTATATCGTTGAGTTCATCGTAACTCGGGATAACTTCAAAGTTGATTTTTATCTCTTTTTCCATTTTTTAAAATGAGGGAGGTAAAAATACATTTTTTGTGGAAATAAATTAACATTTATTGAAAAAAAACATCTAACAGATATGTTACGACCGTTTTTAGCACTTACTTTTCTGTTTATCATTGGATTGGCGGAAGCTCAGGACAAGATATTTTGGAACGAATATCGAAAGTTGGTCTGGGAAGATTTTCAGTCAAAAAACCGGCCGAATACTTCCAAAGCCGCTGCAACAACCTTTTGTGGAATCTCCTATTTGTTGAACAGTCCAACCAAAAAATTCACTTCCAGAGAAGTTAAAATTGAATCCTTTTTTGTACCTTCAAAATCCTGGTCGCATAATGACCACAAAACGGATTTGGTTCTAATGCACGAGCAAAGTCATTTTGATATTGCCGAATTGTTTGCGAGGAGATTCAGGAAAGTAATCAGTGATAAGACAATGGATGCTAAAACCCTTCAAAAGTTTTACACGGATATTTATGATGATTACAAGGATTATCAGCAGGATTATGAAACGGTAACCAATCACGGAAGAATTCGTGACAAACAATATGAATACACTCAGAGAATTAATCAGGAAATAGAAAAGCTTTCGGATTTTAAAACCTGAATTTTCGATTCTCTTTCTTCTCGGACAATTTCTTTTTGTTGTCGATACGTTTCTGGATTTGACCTTTCGAAGGCTTTGTAGCCAGTCGTTTCTTTGGAACAAATAGTGATTTTTCAACCAGTTCCAGCATTTTCTCAGTTACGATTTTTTTGTTTTGAAGCTGAGTTCTGCTATCAGATGAAGTCATTTGCAGCAAACCTTCGGAATTAATTCTATTTTTCAATTTTTCCGAGATTCTCAATTTTTCATCGAAAGAAAAAAACTGACTTTCCATTACATTCCAAATCGCTGTTACAGCTGTTTCCACCTTGTTCACGTTTTGTCCGCCAGCTCCGGAAGAGCGGGAAGTTTTGTAGCTGATTTCGGTAGAAAAATCTTTCATTGGTTGACAATCAATTTCTTTAATTCAAGACGATTCACTTTTCCGTTGGGCGTTCTTGGGATTTGCTCTACAAAAATAATTTCTTTTGGCTTATGAAACGATTTTTCAAATTTTAGATTATAAATTTTAGATTTTAAATGTTCGTTATTTTCTCCTTCGATTATGAGGATTAATTTTTGTCCGAGTTTTTCATGTTCAATTCCGAGGAAAACAACTTCATTGGGAATTTCTTTTTTAACTAATTTTTCTAACTCTTCGGGAAAAATCTTTGCACCTCCGGAATTGATCACATTGTCAATTCTTCCCAGAAATCTGAATTGATTTTTCGCATTAATCTCCACCAAATCATTGGTCTGCAAAACTTCTGAATTCAGTTTTGGAGCAAATATTTTCAGGCAACCTCTTTCATCCAGAGAAATATCAATGCCATCAAAAATTGTAAACCAATCTTCCTGATTTGGATAAATCTGTTTTAAAGCGATGTGAGAAAGGGTTTCGCTCATTCCATAAGTTTCGAATATTTTGGTTTGAATATTTGTGGTTTTGAGGGTTTGAGATATTTTTTGTTTTAAAGTTTCCGAGACTGATGCGCCTCCGATGATCAGATTTTTAATCCAGTGGATTTTGTCCAAAGAATTTTCAACCTGCAAAGGTGTCATTGCGCAGAAATCAATTTCTTCATTGACATTTTCCAATGGATTGAGAGAAGTAGTAGCAATTTTCAGTTTTAATTTTCTTGAAATACTTCTTACAACCATCATTTTTCCGGAGATATATTCAATCGGAAGACAAAGTAAGGCTAAATCGCCTTCTTTTAATCCTAAAAAATCACAAGTCATTTCTGCCGAATTCAACATTTTTGATTTTTCTATGTCAAAAACTTTCGGAATTCCGGTAGAACCAGAACTCTGGATTTTTACCGTTTTTGACTCCGAAAACCATTCTTTTATGAAGTCTAAAACTTTGGTTTCAAATTCGTTAGATGGTGTTTCTGCAATTGGTGAAGCTTTGGAAAGGTCGATTAACATTGAGATGTGTGAAAAATTATTTTATAAAATTATGCATTTTTTTTCTAAGAAAATTTGGAACTTAAAAAAAAAGCTGTACATTTGCACCACAATAAACGACAGACCCATGGTGTAACGGTAGCACTTCGGTTTTTGGTACCGCCTGTCGGGGTTCGAATCCCTGTGGGTCTACATTGTAAACTAGCAATCAACTGAATTTCAGTTGATTGCTTTTTTTTATTAATAATGTATTGAAGTGAAAAAAAAATGAGCTTTCAAAATGTTGAAAACTCATTTTATGCCGAAGTATTATATTTTATTTATTTAAAATTAAATTTTTAATTATCGGTTCAAGGTTGGAAGGAAGATCAGCAGATTTTATTTGATATTTTTTGATTTTCATTTCTCTAAACCAGTTTTCCCAGTATTCTTTGATAACAGCTTCTTCAAAAGGATTTCCTTTTTTCGGATTGATGCCGAGAACAATTACTTCCAGATTATTGAGGTTATCATTTGCTTTTACAAAACCGAATTTATTTTTCTCAATTATATCTTTAAAATTGGAGGTTGTCAGACCGTTTGCTTTTATCAATTTACTTGTAAGATAAGAAGTTTTGTTTTCTTCTATAAATTTAGTGTCGTCGTGATACATATACCCATCCGTAAGAATGAAAAGAATATTTCTGCGATCATCTTTGATGCAATAATCCGTAATTTTATTTTTAAAGAATTCCCAAATATCCGATCCGACATAATTTCCATCTTTTATAGCCGATTGATAAATATTTAAAGGTAGTTCAGAATATTTTTTATCAACCGAATCAAAATAATTTCGTTGAGTGTTCTTATTAAACGAAACTTTAAGTTCTTTTGTCAATTCATTCATTTTTGGATCTAAAGGTTCCGGATTGAAGAAAACCTGCATTTGATCATCGTAAGTAATGATTTTCTTTGATTTGATATGATCCAGAAATCCTTTTTCAATGGCTTTAATATATTCAGTATCTCTTTGAAAATATTCCATTGTCGGATTGGGATTGGTTTTTGGGTCAATTCTGTCTGATAAATCGATTAAAATACTGATATTAACATTGTTTGAATCAACTTCAGACGGACAATTTGTACAAGGTGCCTGTGGTGTTTTACAACAAGAAACAATACAAATTATAATTAATAGATAAAATATTTTTTTCATAATCTATATTATAAAGATGATAAATAAACTAAATTTTGATTGTCAGAATTAGCACCTACATTTTCCAGATTGGTATTGTAAGTTGTTATGCAATCATCAATCATTGTTTGTTTTTCTGTTCTTGAAACGGCTATTTTTTCTCCGATAAAAGTTATCCAGCCTTGTACATATTCCGAAGCATATAGTTTGTAATCTTTTGTAGGGATGATTACTCCATCGATAATGTTTTGAAGTTCTTCTATTCTTCCTTTAGTTTTAATAATCAGCTCTTTTGTTGTTCCTATACTTGCAATGATTTCTTCGATTTCTTTTCTCAAAACATTGATTTTTTCTAAAATGAAAAGAACATTCTTTTGTCTGATTTGTTGTTCGTTTTTGATCTTGTCTTTTTCTTTATGCTCTTTCATTACAAAGTCGAAAACTAATCCCCAGATAATGTAAACAATAAATCCTGCGAAGATGATTCCCCAAAATTGATTTTTAGTAAAAGCTATTTTAAGATTAAAATCAGGAGAGTTAAATGTTTTATTCAATTCATATAATCTCCATTCAATTTCATAGGCTAAGATGGCATCAAAGACAAATGTTACAATAAATAATATTGCTAATTTGGTGTAATTGATTTTGGTTTTATTTTCTCCAAACATATGAATCAGAAATCCTAATCCTAAAAAGACAAACGGAATCAAAGTAACGAATGCGCCTTCAATCGGTCCTTCATTCCAAGCCTTATTAAATGCTTGTGCATCGAATACGCTTTGTATTACTGTACTTTTAGCATCAAAAGTTTTAAAAAATGCTGAATAAGAGGTAGAAATATAAAATGTTAACAGATATAAACTTATTGGAATCAAGAGAAGTGTTCCAATCCAAAATTTTGCAGATGCTCCTCTTGTAGCTTTTACATTATATTTGTCAGGGTTTCTGGGTAAATCTATAATTTCCGCTTTTAAAATTTCAATTTGATTTTGATGATTTTCAATTTCTAAATTTTTCTTTTTCAACTGTTCTTCCTTTGTTTCCACTGCAACAGCTAAAGCTTTCGTCTCTGTTTCCTTGTTCTTTTGTTCATTGATGTAAGATTCTTTTAGTTTCTGTTGTTTTTCGACCATTTCTTTTTCCTCATTCTGGAATTTCGAATAAACGGCGTCAAGACATATTGAGAGGGTAGAATGGTTTCCGCTGGTTCTAGAACTATCTCTGTATCCAGATTCGTGATAGGTTCTTTTTCTAGTTTCTTCAAGAGATTCTTCATTAGAATTTATTTCAACTTTCGGCAGTTGCTCTTGTTTTGGTTCTGTTGGAGCAGACTTTAATTTAAATATGTTCTTTATACTTGTGGTGTCCATAGGATCTAGTTTTTTAATTCATATAAAATTTCACTTTTGTTCTTTCCAGTTTTTACGGCTTCGATGAGGTAGTCAACAATTGCTGTTACATTTTCTTCTAAAAAGCCAAACATCAGAACATATTTTTCCATTGCAGAATATTCATTCGGGGAAACAATACCGTCTGCCCAAATCATTACTGTGAGATCGTACAGGTAATCTATTTTTTCTTCAAGTGTTTGTGGAACTAAAGATTTATTAATTGGATTTAAAAGAATCTCATCCAAATTTTTAGAAGAAATACCTCTTTCTTCGGCACATTTATATAACATTTTCAATTCTAAAGCGCTGAAATCGTCATCACAAATTGCCATCTGATAAAGCCTTAAAAAATGAGCTTTGAGATTTTCTGTTATTTGACTATTCTCCATAGTTTTTTATTCTTTTGGTTTTCTAGGATTTACGATTCTATCTCGTGAATGAGATTTTTGATAAGTAATGCGCTCTGAAGTTTCTTCGGGAATTTCTTCTTCCTTTTTCTGTTCTTTTTTTTCAATAAAAGTGATTAGCAGAAATAATATTCCTGCAATAATATCAATAGGAATCCATAAATTTTTTCGGTATAAATAAATGGGAAAAACGGGATTGAAAAGAATGAGAATGATAAAGAAAATTATACTGAAATAAAGCTGTTGAGAAATTAAAGTATTGTATAAAATAATTAGAGCTCCAACAGAAACAAGAATTCTAAGAAAAGTATAATATTCTATAGGAAGTTTGAAAATACCTGCAAAACAACATAACGCACAAAAGGTGAGAAATGGTTTCATTTTTTTCTGATTTTAAAATCCTGTTCTGAGATTATATTTGTAATTAAAACTATCTTCTGACATAAAAATGAAAATGAAGAAGTCGAACAGTGCGATTAATGCAGGAATGAATGTCCAGCAAAATATGAGATAAAGTATCCCCATTACATTTTGTCCCAAATAGAACCTGTGAATGCCTAATCCTCCTAGGAAAAAAGCAAGTATTACTGTAGTAGATTTTGATTTCATAATATTAAAGTCTTGATAAAATTTCGTTTTTCTTGTTTTCAAATTCTTCAGGTGAAATAATTCCGTTTTCTATTAATCCTTTTAGTTTTTGTAAAAGGGCAAACGGATCTTCATTTTCTATCATTAATGGATTTGGTTGTTGCTGGAATTGTTGTGGATGTGTAATAATTGGAGTTGCATTGTTAACGGTAACACCTCCGGCAGAAGCTCTTCTTGTCTCCAGATCTTTCTCTCTTCTAACGCCTCTCATTTGTTCCTCAATTTCCTGAGCGTATTGATACAGTTTTCTTGCTTGAGCTTTAGGGAGATAGTCCATCATATTGGTGAAATTTCTTATAGTTCTCATCATAAAAGTCGAGCCCATTATTCCTTCTTTGATATGACAATCTGCTACATCTACCCAACTGTAATCCTGGAAATCCATTGATAACCCAAAAGTTTTTGGTCTGCAGAAAATAATTCTTTTGTTAGTAAGAGCTATACAGTCAGGAGATAGATTGATAGCTGGCTTTTTCTGAACAGCAATGTATTCTACAAATTCCTGAGAAGTTAGTAGGCTGTTGATTTTTTCCAGAAGTTTTTCAACCGATTTAGGATCTTGTTCTTCGTTTAAGAATTTCTTTAAATTCATAATATTTATTTTTGATTTTTACTACTAGAATAATTTATTCTAACCTGTTTTTAGCTTCAATTTGTTGTTCATACCAGAATTTTTGAGTGCTAAAATCCAAAGGCCAGTCTCTTTGGGCTTGTTTTTTTATAGGATTATCATCTATAGTTTCCATATAATCGTATGCTTCGATCTGCTGATTAATCCAAAATTCTTGAGTGGAATAATCATTGGGCCAATCTTGTTTTGCTTTTTCTTTTAGCTTGATTATTATTGCCTCTTTTTTAGAATCTGTTTTTGTTGCTTCTATTTCCTGTGGATGAACATCAGGAGTTTCATAGGAATTAAGACTTTTGTAGGAAGAATCTTTAGTTTTCTTATCATCCATACTTCCAAAAGCGATTAATAAGAAAAATAGAAAAAGACCGGCTGAAATGATTTGTTTAGTGTTTTTCATAGATGTTAATATTTGAAAATTTTATAAATGGGAGAGTAATTCCAATCAAATAGAATGCAGTGTCAATTATGTCAAAGGTTCCTGGAATTATTTTAAAAAGTTGAAGAAACTCTGACATCACAGCTACAATAGGAATGCTGAAAATCCAAAAAAAGCTACGTTGTGTAATTGAGGATTTCCATATCTCTAAAGAAAGAGCAGTATAAGAAAATACCCAAAGTCCATCTGGGAGACTATAAATAAACCAATCAGGAAGCGAAAGAATATTTTTTAAGCTCTTAATCGTATTAATTTCATCAGATAGATTCAAATATTCAAACCAATGATACATTATAAGTCTATCAGTTCTAAAAATAATGTAAATCAATCCGCCTAAAACAACGGGGAAGAATAACAATATGATTTTTAAAGTTCGGATAATCATTTGACATCCTTATAATAAACATATCCAGTTTTTCCACTTTCTTTGATTTTTACTTTATACCAAGAATCTAATTTTGAAAGCTGAATTAATTTTGTGTTTTTAGAAATATTCTCTATTACTTTTGATTGAAAGGATGGTTTTTCAAAAATATTGGTTGAGCGATCTGATGTTATCATTTCAGAATTATCTTTGGAAATATTTGAAAAATTTTGTGATTGATTTCCTTTCTTAGCTTTGCGAGATGCAGGCTTTGTTTTTTTTGAATAATAATCGGAACTTCTATTATTTTTCGATTTGTTACCACTGCAAACGCCACAAGTTCCTCCGGCTCCACAGTGACCACATCTCGAACAACTGGAACAAGCCGTGCAATATTCTGAACCTGTACATCTGCCACCGTGCCCGTTGTTTTCTGTTTTTGAAAAATAAAACGAAGTGAAAGTAATCAGAATAATTCCGAAAAATAATACTAGATTTTTTTTCATCTTAATTATAATTTTCAATGGTTTGATGAAGTTCGCTTCTGTGATTATAAATCTCGTCAAGAGAACCAAGATTCATTTTCTCTCCAGAATCTTTCCCGTTATGGAATAACTCAATTAATTTTCTATTAGCTCCGAAATGAAATCTGCAAATTGGCTTTCTATTATTGTCATCCAGCAGAATCCCGAAATAAGATTGTGTGTCTCTGTAAGCAATTCTTTCAGCAGAGATTTTCTCACGTAAAATGGCTTTTACAATTTGAAAAGCTTCTAATTCTTCATCTGTAGTGATAACTTTTGAAGTCTCATTATTCTGATCAATGTTTGTCGTAGAAACAGTTGTTTTTTCTGTCTCGATATTATCATTAATTACCAATGCAGATTTTAATCTTGAACTGATTGATTCCGAAATTGAAAGACTTAAAGCTCTTTTGGTATATTCTTTAAAAGCAACCATTCTATTCGCTGTAAGTGGTCTTTCGAAGAATCGATTAACCAATAACTTTACTATTTCGTCAGAAGGGTTTTCAATTTCTTTTTCGAATTCTTTTCTGATGGCTTTGATATATTTCAGAGCTTCCGCAGAGTCCAAAATCGATTCAAGGTTGTAACCTGACTTTGTAAAACTCTCAAGAACTTTGATGGAACTGTCTTTCAAATCATCAAGATTGATTGTGAAAAATGGCTTCTCATCCATAATATTTGGCTTCTCCAGATCTGTATAGAAATTATAAGTAATTCCGTTGGTCAAAACTCCAAATCGGGCTTTGGAAACGTGATAATAACGATGAAGCTGAGAATTGTGCGCATCCGCATTTTCTTTCCAACTTTTACACTCTATAATAAGAATGGGTTCGTTATCCTTTTTGATGACAAAATCCACTTTCTCGCCTTTTTTGGTTCCAATATCAGCAATGAACTCTGGAATCACTTCCGTTGGATTGAAAATATCGTAACCAAGAATCTGAATAAAAGGCATTACGAAAGCCGTTTTCGTAGCTTCCTCAGTTTGTATCTGATCTTTGAGACCATTTACTCTTTGATGCAGTTGTTCTAGTTTTAATTTGAGTTCCATAGTTATTAGTTTTAAAATTTTAGTTATCCGTTATAACCATTTCTTCTTGCATTTGCTATACAATCTGATTTGTTAACATAACCTTGAGTAGAAGCTCCTACAATTTGTCCATTAGAAGCAGTTCTTCTCCATCTCCATTCATCTCTTGAATCTTGATAGAATTCCCATTTGTCATTTTGTCCTGTCATTTGAAAATTTTTTATTTGTTTAACAATTCAAAAGTACCTCAGTCAAATATTCTTTTTTTACGGATTTCCGTAAAAACAAAAAAACTTTCAATATGATTTTGAAAGTTTTAATAAAAAGTAGTTATGTAAACGAATTAGATAATTCCGAAGTCTTTGCAAAAAGCTATGAGCTGTTCATTGCTATTGATGTCTAAAGATTCTTTAATTTCCTTCAATCTTTTTTCCACTGCACTCATACTAGCAGGTTTGATGTTATTTTCTTTCAGATAATCGGGTATATTTTTAAGAAGAATCCCGTTGGCTAATAGAGAAACGAGTAAAGTGTCATATTCAGAAAACTCGAAAGAATTTCGTTCAGAACTATTTGTTTTCAAATCATAAGAAATGTATTTTTCATTGTTGAAAACTGCTCTTATTGCTTTTTTCAAATCTTTGACGTCTTCTCTACCTTTTTTTACATAACCATTGATTTGCTGTTCCTTGAAAAGTTTCTCAATAATAACTTCCTTTTTTTCAACGGAGAAAACAATAATTTTCAGATTTGGTTGAAGTTCTCTTGCTGCAGAAATAAGCTGTTGACCATTTTTAAGATTCTGTTCTCTATGATCCTCATCAAAGGAAAGGTCTGTAATCAGTAGTTCGAAGGGATTGTTTTCTTGTAAACTCATTTTGATTCTGCTAAATGCATCATCGCAATAATTCACATATTTTGGATTGACAATTTTTAAGTCTTCTAATGCTTTTTGGACAGAGATATTGGAACTTTCGTAATCTTCGGCGATAAGAATTTTTGTAAACATATGTGTATTATTTTAGACTGGAAATGAAATGTTGATTTTCAATAGATTATTGGTTTCTGTGTCAAAAATAATTGTTCCGTTGATAGCATTAATACGGTTTTCCATATTTTGCAATCCATTTTTTGGAGAAAGTTGTTTTATTCCGATTCCGTTGTCTGTATATGAGATATTTATTCTCGAATTGTCTTTGGAAAATTTAATGGAAACGATATTTGCTTGGCTGTGTTTTTTCATATTCGTCATCAATTCCTGAAGAACCAGGTAAATTTCTGTTTTATTCTGAAAACTGACACCTTCCCAGAGTTTTTCATTATTTCCGATAGGAATAAATTTCACAGCGTCTGAAGAATAAGAATTCAGCATATTATAAAGCTGTTCAGAAAAACTTTGATTTTCGTTGATATCTTTATTTTCGTAAGAAATATCTCTGGACGTTTCATAAGCATTTTCCAATCCGAACAGAAGAGAATCTTTATCAATTATTTCTGTATTTTCAACTTGTGACATCAATTGATAAATTCTGTTGGCAACTTTGTCGTGGACTTTTTTGGAGATTTTGAGCTCTGTGTTTTTTACTTCTAAGAGTTTTTCTTGCTGAAGTCTTTTCTGTCTTCTTTTGAATATATAAGTTGATAAAATCAATAATGATATTACGATGCCAATCACAATATATTGCTGAATAATATGATTTTGTCGCTCGGCACTTTCAGCTTTTGCCTTTAGAAAATCAGCTTTGTTTTTTTCAGTTTCATATCGGATGAGAGCAAATTGATTCTTAGCTTTATTTCTTGCGGTTTGAAGACTATCATTTAGTTTTTGATAAACTTGAAAATAATGTTTTGAATTTTGAGAATTTTCTAGAGTAATTAATTTTTGTAGAGCTTCAATTTGATCATCAGGACTTTGTAATTCTTTGGCTACAGAATACATTTTTTTAGCATATATTAATGCCGAATCTTGATTGTTTTTAATGTAATAATCTGCAATATGAGCATAACTAGAGTTAAGTCCCCAATTGTCTTTTTCTTTTAATCGTATTCTTAAAGCTTTGTGAAATTCCGGAATTGGATTGTAATTGGAGTTTTGAAGCCATTTTGTAAGTGCGAGATTTGTAGCGGTCCTTGCGTATTCGGTTTTACTTTTCAAGCTCTCTGTTAAAATGGAATTATAAATTGATATCGCTTGTACGTAATTATCATTTCTTCTGTAATTATTTGCTAAATTATTTTTATAAATTAGTCGATCATTGTGATTAGTAGTAAAATTGATGGCTTTTTCGTGAAATTCTATTGCTTTTGAAAAGTTCATCAACTTACTTGCTGTAATTCCAAGAGTGTTATAATTGATAGACAGATATTGATATTGCGAGTTATCTTTTGCATTAAAATAATTGAGAGCAGAAATTCCTGTTTCTTGGCTTCCAAAGTAATCACCTTTAGTTTCTTGTATTATAGCCAAATTAGTTAAACATTTTGCCGCTACAAAATAATCCTTTTTCTGTATGGAAAAATCTTTTGCCATATAAAAATATAGAAAAGAACTGTCTATTTTATTAGCATCTTTATAATCAAAAGCCTTGTTATAAAATTGATTTTCAGTCTGTATTTTATTATTTACATTATCATTACAGGAATAAATAAATAGTAAGAGGACATAGGTAAAATATTTCAAGATGTTTAGTTTTTCCCGAAATTAAAAATAATTAGCGAAAGAATATCCTTCGCTAATCATTTTTATTATTATAAAATTTTAACTTCCAATAATTCTAGGTGGAATTGGGTGGCCATCGTCCCCTCCAGTTGGCGGAGCAGGATTTGGTTGTGCTACTGTAGTTGTTGTACCTCCGTCATTGCCACAGTTTGATGTATTAGAATCTGAAGGATTTGAAATCAATCCTAATAATATTAAAAGAAATTGTAACATGATTTTAAAAATTTAAAAATTTGCATTCGTGTTCTTCCTCGCAAAGCAGATCACGAGTAGGTTTACACAGTTTGAAAAAAGAAGCGCTTCTTAAATTTTTGGGAAGTGACCTTCAAAAACGGAAGAGAAATTTCTGCTTCCCAAGTCAGAGATTGTCCTCCGTCTTATCAGGTTGTTTTTTGAGATCAGTTTTGTAACTTTGTTTTTGTAAGGTTTTGTTTATCACTGATTTCTGAGGCAAAGATGCAATGTAAATTAAAGTGAGGGTTAGAAAGTTTTTGGAAAGTTTTTGGAAAGTTTTTTACGGAAAAACGTAAAAATTTCAGTGAGAAACATATTATTTTTCGCCAATAATTTTATTGATATGTCAAAATTTTTACCTCAGAAAAGAAAACTACTTGAACAAGTATTAGAAAAAGCATCGAGTGAGACAACAGAAACCTCGCCTAGTGGTATTCTGAAATCATTAGAAAGGGCTTTGCTCGATGATTTCAAGATTAGTTTAAGTTATAGGACTTTTGAAACTTACTATAAAGCTATTGTAGAAAATGATGGTGATTATAATATAAGACCAGCTATTTTGGATGATTTGAGTGTCTATTTAGGGTATGATAGCTTTAGAGATTTTTGTTTTGATTGGAAAACTATAGAATATACAATAACTCAGACACTATCCAAAATTGTTATAAATATTACAAATAAGCCAATTTTTACGATGCCTAATTTTGTGAAAAACAGTTTAGGAATAGCTGAATTCTCTTTTGTTTTACTTCTTTTAATGGGAGGTGTCGCTTTTTCTGCAGATAAAAAAAATGATAATAAATTAACAAATATTATAAGTTTAATCTGGAGAAATGATTTTGATACAGATAAAAAATATATGTATTGGAATGGACAAAGGTTTGCTGCAACAGATAGCGGTTCGCTAGGACCTAAATTTAATGTAGTTCCAATGAATAAAGAATTATTTAAATATCAACAAAAAATCACAAGACCAGATACAATTACAAAAAAGTCATTAGATAAAGTTTGGTATTCAAAGTATAAAAATGTTGTAGAGTTTTTCACGGCTGATGGTAAGAATCCTGAAAATGGAAAAGAGTTAAAAGGGTTATCAGAACATATGATTGAAGAACATATTAATAAAAAATAAATTTAATATCTTCCAACTAACAATTTTGTAAGTTCTTTGATAAAGAAACCTTCTTATATAGCTTTGTCCAAAAGTTTACAATATGGATTTGCAATATAATATTACAGGTTTCCACCATTACTCGATCAAAGCAATTGATTTTGATGAAACGGTTCAGTTTTATGAAGTTTTAGGATTTAAAGTTTTACATTCTTGGTCGTTGCCGGATTTCAATCTGGAAAAATGTGTGATGATGTACAATTCTAAAATCAATTCTTATATCGAAATCTGTGATAAGAATGCAGATATGCCAAGCCAAGGAAGAAAGAGAAAGGGAGATGAAGAGTTTGTAGAAAACTCGATTTTACATATCTGTTTTGTTGTAAAAGATGCAGAAAAGGCTAGAGTAGAAGCTTTGAAAAATGGAGCAAAAGATTTAAGCGAAGGTATTTTCGAAATTGATTTGAGTAATGAAAATAAAAATATCAATGTCAGAAATAGTCTCGTTTATAGTCCTAATGGCGAAGTGATTGAGTTTTTGGAATCGGTTTCGTTTGAATAATTATTGAAATCAATTTTATTCAAGATGTCAAAATAATCCAAAATTTTATTTCCTTTTTCAGTTAAAGAATAGGTGGATTGTATTTTATCTTTTGAGTTGGAAATAATGTAATCCGCTTCCAATTCCTTCAATTGTTTGGTTAAAATCCTGTCTGTAATTTGAGAAAGTACAGTTTTGAATTCAGAATATTTCAATGTCTGATTTTTCAAAAGAAAGATGAGTGATATTTTCCATCTTCCACTGATTTGAGACATTATTTTGTGAGCATTACAATAGTCCTGCAATAATTTTTCGTTGATTGAGTTGGTTGAGTTTTCTTTGCGCATTTTATTTCCATTTCCAATTTAATTCAATGTTTTCTTTCAAGCCAAAAGTATTTTTAATTTCAGATAATTTTATTTTAAAAGTATTAATATCATTGATTTCTCTTTTAGGAATTATAAGGCTTTGTCCTGTTATTAATTTCAGAAAATAATAATTTTCGATTTCATTGATTTCGGTTAAAGCTGTGTAATTTGTTTTTGATTCACCTAAATTACTCTCCTCAATAATTTGATTTTCAGTAAAATTTAAATTAAAGGTTATGCCAAATCTTTCTTTATAATTTTCATTGATATACTTTTTATAATGATTTATATAACGTTTGCTCTCAAAAATTTTATAAATAACTAATATAAATATATAAAGTATCAACAAAAAATAAGGAAATGAATCAATCGAGTTATATGCGTAAAAAAGCATTATACAAAAAGTAACTATCAAGATAATTAATGTTCTTACTCTTTGTGATTTGATATTTTTACTTTTGGAAGCTCCATATAATTGATATTCTAAAAAGTCCTTTTCAGTAAGGCTTATGTTGATTTTCATCCTATAGTTTTAATTTTTCTCAAATATACAAACATCAAACTCCCAAAAACAAAAAACTCCGCCAAAAGCAGAGTTTTAATTTTATTTAAAAGCGAATTTTACATTCTATTCACCACATTGATTCCTAACATAGATAATGATTTCTTAATCGTTTTTCCAGCCAGTTCAGACAACTGAAGACGGAACTGTTTCGCATTCTCATCATCCTGATTTAGGATTGGATTATTTTGATAGAACGAGTTGTACGTTTTTACCAGTTCATAAACATAATTCGCCACCAAAGCAGGGCTAAGAGATTCAGCCGCTTTGCTTACAACATCTTTGGATTCGGACAAAAGCATAATCAAATCCTTTTCGCTTTCATTCGGAAGGTAAGTTCCCAAATCCTCTTTTGCAGAATAATCAGCCTTAGCTAAAAGCGACTGAATTCTCGCATAAGTATACTGAATAAAAGGTCCGGTATTTCCATTGAAATCAATACTTTCCGCAGGATTGAAAAGCATTTTTTTCTTCGGATCTACTTTCAGGATGAAATATTTCAAAGCACCCAAACCAACCGTTTCGTAAGATTTCTCTTTGTCTTCGTCGCTCAAATTCTCTAACTTGCCCAATTCCTGAGATTTTTCCTTTGCAGTCTGATACATTTCCTGAATCAAATCATCGGCGTCAACCACCGTTCCTTCACGGGATTTCATTTTTCCTTCCGGCAATTCTACCATTCCGTAAGACAAATGATAAAGCTGGTCAGCCCATTCGTAACCCAATTTTTTTAGGATTTTGAATAAAACTTGGAAGTGATAATCCTGTTCGTTTCCAACTGTGTAAATCAGTTTTTGAAGGTCATTCTTTTTGAAACGCTCCACAGCAGTTCCCAAATCCTGAGTCATATAAACCGAAGTTCCGTCAGAGCGCAGCAACAGTTTTTGGTCAAGACCTTCATCTGTTAGGTCGCACCAAACAGAAGCATCATCTTTTTTATAAAGAATCCCGTCTCCCAAACCTTTCTGAATCAAATCTTTTCCAAGAATATAAGTATTGCTCTCATACTGAACTTGGTCAAAATTAACACCCAATCTGGAGTAAGTTTGATTAAATCCTGCATAAACCCATTCGTTCATCATTTTCCAAAGTTTACGAACTTCCGGGTCGTTTTGTTCCCATTTCAAAAGCATTTCCTGCGCTTCGATGATAGATGGCGCTTGTTTTTTCGCTGTTTCTTCATCGATGCCGTCAGCAATCATTGCCTTGATTTCGGATTTATATAATTTATCAAATTCTACGTAATAGTTTCCGACCAATTTATCGCCTTTCAAGCCAGTAGATTCCGGCGTTTCTCCGTTCCCGAATTTCTCCCAAGCCAACATAGATTTACAGATATGGATTCCGCGGTCGTTGATGATTTGAGATTTGATAACATTATAACCGTCCGCTTTCAGGATTTCGGCAACAGAAAAACCGAGAAGATTATTTCTGATATGTCCCAAATGGAGTGGTTTGTTGGTGTTTGGTGAAGAATATTCCACCATTACCGTTTGATTTTTTGGTGTTACATTATCGAAGTCATTTCTGATTTCGGATAATTGCTCGGCGAACAATTGGTCTTTGATTTTGAGGTTAAGAAAACCTTTTACCACATTGAAGCTTTCAACAAAATCTATTTGATTTTTCACTTCTTCGCCCAATTCGTTTCCGATAACATCCGGACTTTTTTTCGCCTGTTTTACCAAAGGAAAAATGACGATTGTGAAATCTCCCTCAAACTCCGTTTTGTTTTTCTGGACTTCCAGCGTTACGCCTTCTATTCCGTAGAGTTTTGTGATGATTTCGGTTATTTTTGACTGTATATTTTGTTTAATATTCATTTCGGAATTTTGTGTTGCAAATTTAAAAATTTAAAATAGGTTTAGGTAATAATATTATTACAATGACACTTTCAGAGAGGATTTAATTCACTATTAATTCTTTCTCATTATTTGATAAAGCTTTTCTCTTACTCAATCTCAAAAATCTAATTACTAAAAGAATTGCAGAAATCGTCAATCCGATTCCCAAAGCAATCCACATCCCGAAAGCGCCCATTTTCATCGTTACACAAAGAAAATAACCAACCGGAATGGTGAAAACCCAATAAGCCAAGAATGTAATGACACTTGGGATTTTCACATCTTGAATTCCTCTCAGGCAGCCTAAAGCTGTTACCTGGATTCCGTCGGATAATTGGAATAATGCTGCAATAATCATTAATTTAGAAGCTAAATTGATAACCAGAACATCGCTTTCTTTTGTGAAAAAATGAGGTAAGACATTTCTGAAAAGAATAAACATCAATCCACAGAATCCCATATAAATCAAGGTTAATTTGAAATTATTAATCCCGATTTTTCTCAATCCCTCAAAGTCTTTAACGCCCATTTTATTTCCAATCATTACCGTAGAAGCTACACTGAATCCAATACAAAGATTGAATGTAAACGAAGCCATAGACAACGCAATCTGATGGGAAGCTATATCGGTAGAACTTATCAATCCACAAATGAAAGCAGCGGCAGCAAAAGCTGTAACTTCAAAGAACATTTGTAAAGCAGTTGGCAAACCAAGCTTGAACATTTTGTTGAACATCTCCTTTGTGAAAAGACTGATTTTTAAAGAGAATTCTTTGATGTAACGTCTTGTTTTTGGTTCTTTTACCAAAACAAAATATAAGAAGACTACCATAAAGATTCTGGCAATCAAAGTTGCTAATGCAGAACCCTGAACGCCCATTGCCGGTAATCCGAAAAGACCTTTGATGAAGACATAGTTCAGGACGATATTAATCACATTCGCAATGATTGTAGCTTTGGTTACACCAATCGTAAATGATAAACCTTCCGAAACTTCTCTCAAAGTCTGGAACATCATAAACGGAATCATCGTAAATGCCATTATGCTGAGGAAACTAATCGTATTCGGAATAATTTCTTTTGGTTGGTCCATATGATAAATCAAAGGTAGAGCCGCCAACAAAATAATCATCAGCAAAGTTCCAATTCCTAAATTAATCACAAATCCGTGTCTGAAAACCGAATTAATCACATCGTGTTTTTTCTGAGAATTAGCCTCCGAAACCAAAGGCGGAATGGCGAAAGAAAATCCTAAAGCTAGTACGAAAATGGAAAAAAACAATGCATTTCCCAAAGAGACTGAGGCTAAAGCCTGAGCTCCTAAAAGTTTACCAACGATAATGTTATCGAACAGGTTTACAGAAACTTGTCCAACCTGTGTTAGCATTACAGGAAGCGCTAACTTCAGTCCTTCCTGCGTATATTGTTTGTTTAAAAAGTTCATTTTATTTCATAGAATTTTATTAAAAGAAAAGTCATAATCGCAAACTTTTCATTTTTATTCAAAAAAAACCGCCTCGTTGAAAAGAACGAGACGGTTAAATATTTTTATTTATTTAATCTCATTTCTTTACAAAACTCGCCACGTCATCAGCAGTCACAGGGTCTGCACCTAAGATGATTAATCTTTCCACAACGTTTCTAAGTTCTCTGATGTTTCCTGTCCAATCATATTGCTGTAAAGCTTTGATAGATTTATCATCAAATTTCTTCGGCGAAGTTCCATTTTCGTTCGAAATCAATTGCGTGAAATATTCCACCAACAAAGGAATATCTTCTTTCCTGTCGTTCAAAGATGGAACGTTGATTTCTATAACAGAAAGCCTGTGATACAAGTCTTCCCTGAATTTTCCAGCTTCGATTTCTTTGGTCAGATTCTTATTAGTTGCAGCAATGACACGCACATCCACTTTGATTTCTTTGTCGCTTCCAACAGGGGAAACTTTACTTTCTTGCAAAGCCCTCAATACTTTTGCCTGAGCTACTAAGCTCATATCTCCAATCTCATCCAAGAAAATAGTTCCGCCATTGGCTTGTTCAAACTTTCCGGATTTATCTTTGATAGCGCCAGTAAAAGAACCTTTCACGTGACCGAATAATTCACTTTCAATCAATTCTGATGGAATGGCCGCGCAGTTCACTTCAACCATTGGTCCACGGGAACGCTCGCTTTGAGAATGGATAGCGTGCGCCACCAATTCTTTACCAGCTCCGTTGGGTCCTGTAATCAAAACTCTAGCATCGGAAAGTGCTACTTTATCAATGATTTCCTGAATCTTTTTCAGAGCAGAGGATTCACCAATCATCTGGTATTTTTTATTGACTTTTTTCTTAAGCTGAGAGTTTTCCTGCTTAAGGTTGGAGTTGTCTTTCTGCAGATTTCCTTTGTCAAGAGCATTTTTTACACTCGTAATCAATCTGTTGATATCAATAGGTTTGGAGATGAAATCGTAAGCGCCTTCTTTCAGACAGCTGACAGCAGTATCAATATCTGCGTGACCGGAAATCATCACAAATGTTGTTTCGGGTTTCAACTGAAGGCTTTGTTTAAGAAGTTCGGTTCCGGATATTTTTGGCATTTTGATATCAGAGATGACCAAAGAAAAGTCTTCTTTTTCTATGAATTTGAAACCTTCGAAACCGTCTTCTGCGATTTCGAATTGGTATTCTGGTAGTTCGTCTGATAAAATACTGTGTAGAACGCCGGAGATTGCTTTTTCGTCTTCTACAATTAAGATTTTCTGCATAAGGGCAAAGATAGTGATTTTAGATTTCGTAAAACGAATTAATTACGATTGATTATTTCAAAATTGAAAAAACTTGATAGCAAATTGTCTGCCGAATTTTTTGACTAATGTTCGAACCTGCTTGCAATAGCGATAGAAGCGGCTATCCTTTTGTTTTTATTGGATTTAGCTAAGGCCAAAAACAAAAGATAATAGTGGATAGCGCGACCCGGGTTTTGGCAAATGCGTAGGCGAGGGGATTGCCAAAATAATATTGAAACTTTGAAAAATTAAGAAATTGAAAATCCAAACTTTCTTATTCTACAATAATTTTTTTGGTAATCTGCTGGTCTTCGATTTTGAAAGTTCCAAGATAAATACCTTTCGGAAGGTTTGAAATATCTATTCTAGTTTGATTCTCCGTTTTACTAAGGATTTTGCCATCCAATGTTGTAATCGTAAAATTAAAATGCTGAGTTTTGCTGTTCAAAAATTCCAGTTGTAGGTAATCTTTTGCGGGATTTGGATAAAACCTGAAACTCATTGCAATTTCTTTAGGAGTACAAACATCCAATGTCTGATTCGCAATCGCAAAATGCTGAACCGCTCCCGTTGTAGCTTTTGCGATATTATAAATGTAAACTGGGTCAAGATTGGCATAAGTATCATTTACAGTGTGTGCGTATTGCGTTTCGTTGTACTCGAAAAGTCCTGTGATAATTTCACCATTCGCTTGAAATGGCATATAATCGGAAGCATAGGCGTAGCTGAGATTGGTTTTCAAAGTTGAATATAAAGTTACGCAATTCATCAATTGTTGTGTGAAAGTATTGGAAGCTGAGTTGTTGGAGCTTGGACTGTTGGATTCATCTCTTTCGCAAGTGACTGTATCATTGGTCTTTCCTTTTACACCGCCAACTTCATCGATATTAAGAACCAAACGGATGCTCATTTTCGGGCTGGTCGCATTCACAACATTGGAAACGTAATGAGCAGAACCGAGTAAGCCTTGCTCTTCTCCAGAAAAATTAATAAACTTGATAGAATATTCTGTTGAAACATTTTTCAAAAGTCTAGCCACTTCAAGAATTACCGAAACACCGCTTCCGTTGTCATTGGTTCCGGTTCCGGTAATCGTATCATAATGTCCACAAATGATGACGTAAGTATTAGGGTATTTGGTTCCTGTTTTTGTGACAATTAAATTGGAAGTTGTTTTTCCGCTATATGTAAAATCATCTTTCGTAATTTGAGATTCCGAATATCCGAAAGAAAGATATTTGTTTTTCAGCCAATTGTAAGCATTGTTGTTGGCTGTAGAACCTGTGGTTTTTACGCCCAAACCTTCGAATTCTTGTAAATAAGTATTGATATTGGACTGAGAAACAAGATTGGCAACATTTGCATAATCTTGATTGAATGTTTGCGAATTTGCAAAAAAGCCTAAAAATAAGACCGAAAATAATAAGTTTCTCATCTTCATTGATAATAATTTTGCAAATATAATTAAAAAGGAGAAGACAAATCATTGTCTTCTCCTTTTCGTGAAAAACTATTACTAACTTAAAAACTAATTCGTTGCTTTACGCACTTCTGCTTTTACATCCTCGGCTGCATCTTTGGTTTTTTCCCAAGCATCAGAAGCGGTATCTTTTGTTGTTTCCCAAGCTTTGTCTGCAAAATCTTTGGTGTCTTCCCAAGCTTCTGCAGCGCTTGATTTTAGATTTTCGAAAAAGCCTTCTCTTGTTGGCTCTTCATTTTTTCTTTTTTGTTCATCAATATAATTTCGAGCTCTGTCTGCATACTCATTCACTTTGTTTTTAGCTCTGTCAGCTGCATTTTCTAATGAATTTTCAGTTTTGTTGACAGCTCTTTCTGCATCATTGTAATTTTGGTCTTGCGTACTCATAATATTTTGTTTTAGTGATTAATATTGAAAAATTTGATTTGATGCTAACCAATTATTCAATTACGATGCCGTTAAATCTTAACGAACGTTAATGTTTTGTTTTGAATTTATAATGTTTCCTAAATTGACATCAAAATTAAAAGCAATGGAAAAAATTAGATGTGCCTGGTGCGGAACAGATGAACTTTATCAAAAGTATCACGACGAAGAATGGGGAAGATTGGTAACCGATGATGCAACAATGTTTGAGTTTTTGATTCTCGAAAGTTTCCAAGCGGGATTGAGCTGGATTACGATTCTTAGAAAAAGAGAAACTTTTAGAAAAGCCTTTGATAACTTCAATTATAAGAAGATTGCAAAGTATGGCGAAGATAAAGTCGAAGAACTGATGCAGGATACAGGAATCGTGAGAAACCGATTAAAAGTAAACGCCTCTATTTCCAATGCGCAAAAGTTTATTGAGCTTCAGAAAGAGTTCGGGAGTTTTTATAATTACATCTCAACATTCACAGGCGGAAACCGAATTGTAAATACCTGGAAAGTTCATACAGAAGCACCAGCGACGACAGAATTGTCTGATGCGATTAGTAAAGATCTAAAGAAAAGAGGATTTAAGTTTTTGGGTTCAACGGTTATCTATTCTCATCTGCAGGCAACGGGAATTGTAGATGACCATATTGAAAGTTGTTTTGTACGGAATACAAATTAACAATGAAAAAAATGTAACAATTTACCAATGCGTACTAATTGTTGGATTGGTAAATTGTTACATTTAAAAGATTGTGTCTACTTAATAATTCTGTCAAGAACCCACTCAATCATCATTTTTTCTGATGCGTGGTGGTCGCTTGCAAATTCGCCACGTCTTCTGTTAGCGATAACGCAGTTCACAGTAATTGCTTTGTGTCCTAATAATTTGGATAGACCATAGATTGCTGAAGTTTCCATCTCGAAGTTCGAAACACCAAGGTCATTCAAAGTTTCAAGGAATTTGTCATCAAGTGCTTTCAATCTCAACTGACGGCCTTGAGGTGCGTAGAATCCAGGGAAAGTCGCAGTGTTTCCTCTGTATTTTGCATCAGCATAATAATCCGCGATATCTTCTGCCCAATCTGAGAAATACAGCATTGGCTTGATTTTCTCGTAAGGGAACTTCTCCAAGAAATTCTTACTGAACTCATTCTCAAATTGATAATCTTGATAAAAATGCATCAATCCGTCCAGACCAACTACATTTTCCGTTACCAGCATATTATTAACTTCGATGTCAGGATTCACACTTCCGCAAGTTCCCATACGGAAAAGCTCCAGCGACTTGTGTTCTTTTTTGAATTCTTTTGCCTTCAAATCGATATTAACCAAAGCATCCAATTCGTTCATTACGATATCGATGTTCTCTGTCCCGATTCCTGTTGACATTACCGTGATTCTCTCGCCACGCAAAGTTCCCGTGTGTGTATAGAATTCTCTTTTGTTCTTTTTAATTTCGATAGTATCGAAGAATTTTGAAACTTTCGGAACTCTGTCTGGGTCACCTACAAGAAGTACTTTGTCTGCAAGATCTTCCGGAAGAAGGTTTAGGTGGTAAACACTTCCGTCGTCATTTAGAACCAATTCAGAAGCTGCTAGTTTGTTGATCATATTATATTGATTTTTTAATTTTTAAATTGTTTTTAGAAAATAGATGGTAGACGAATAGAAATTAGATTTAATTTTTATCTCGCTGATTTTTCAGATTTCTTAATCTGCTTAATTAGCTAAATCTGCGAGCAAATATCATTTATAATTCAGCATTAATAATTATTCTCATCCTCCGACACGTTTGGTTTTGTAGCCAAGATCTTTCAGGATGGTCATTATTTTGTCTCGGTTGTCGCCTTGGATGATGATAGTTCCGTCTTTTTCAGAACCGCCGATTCCGAGCTTCGTTTTGATTTTTTTCGAGATTTCTTTCAAACCTTCATCGTCACCTTCCCAACCTTCGATAATGGTTACAGGTTTCCCGTTTCTGCCTTTCTTCTCGAATTTGCACACCAAAGGTTCTTTCTGTTTGAAGTTTTCTTCGGCTTCGTCAGGCATTTGGAAATCCTGTTCTTCGTGTTCAGGGAAAAGGTTTTTCAGTTGGTCTCTTAAGTCCATTTTGATTTTTTAAAAAAGGGTCTTAAAGTTAATCATATTTATCAATCTGCAAAAAATATCTTTAGAAATTATCTTAACGCATTTTCATTTCGTAAATTTGTAGTAACAAAACAAAATTAAAAATGTCAAAGAAAGCAATTCTTGCAATATTAGATGGCTGGGGAATCGGTCTTAACGATAGCGTTTCCGCTCTGGCTCAAGCTAAAACACCTTTTATAGATTCAGCACTTAAAAACTTTCCGAACACAACTTTGGAAGCAAGTGGTTTGGCAGTTGGTCTGCCGGCCGGACAAATGGGGAACTCGGAAGTAGGACATATGAATCTTGGTGCCGGTAGAGTCGTTTACCAAAACCTTGTAAAACTAAATATGGCTGTGGAAAACGGAAGTCTTGGAAAAGAACCTGTCATCCAAGCTGCTTTCGAATATGCTAAAGCCAACAACAAAAAAGTACATTTCATTGGATTGGTTTCCAATGGTGGTGTGCATTCTCATATCAATCACTTGAAAGGTTTGCTGACGGCAGCTCACGAATTTGGATTCAAGGATAATGTTTTCGTTCACGCTTTCACAGACGGACGTGACTGTGACCCGAAGTCCGGAAAAGGTTTCATTGAAGATTTGCTGAATCATATGAAATCCACAACCGGGAAACTGGCTTCTGTCATCGGTCGTTATTATGCGATGGACAGAGACAAGCGTTGGGAGCGTGTGAAGTTGGCTTATGATGTAATGGTAAACGGAGTAGGAAAGGAGTCAAAAGATCTGGTTCAGGCGATTCAGGATTCGTACAATGCAGATGTTACGGATGAGTTTATCCAGCCAATTGTTGCAGTTCAGAATCATTTCCCGATTGCTAAGATTGAAGACCACGATGTTGTGATTTCTTTCAATTTCCGTACAGACAGAGGTCGTGAGATCACAGAAGTGCTTTCTCAGCAAGACTTCCCAGAGTATGGAATGAAAAAGCTTGACTTGTACTATGTGACTTTGACGAATTATGATAAAACATTCCAGAATGTAAGAGTTGTTTTTGATGAGAATGTTCTTCAGAAAACAATGGGCGAAGTATTGGAAGCGGCAGGCAAATCTCAAATCAGAATCGCTGAAACAGAAAAATATCCCCACGTTACTTTCTTTTTCTCTGGCGGTAGAGAAGTAGAATTCGTTCAGGAAAGACGTTTGCTTTGCCCGAGTCCGAAAGATGTTGCGACTTACGATTTGAAACCCGAAATGTCGGCTTACGATATCACCAATGCAATCGTGCCTGAGTTACAAAAAGAATCTGCAGATTTTGTAGTTCTTAATTTTGCAAATACAGATATGGTTGGTCATACAGGTGTTTTTTCTGCAGCAGTAAAAGCGGCGGAAGTTGTTGATTCTTGTATCCAAAAAGTTGCTGAAACGGCTTATGAACACGGTTATGCGGTTTTCATCTTGGCAGATCACGGAAACTCTGATGTAATGATAAATCCGGATGGTTCTCCAAACACGCAACACTCTACTAACTTGGTTCCGTTCATCGTAATGGATAAAGACCATACTTGGAATTTGACACCAGGGAAATTGGGTGATGTGGCGCCAACAATTTTGAAAGTGATGGGCGTAGATATTCCTGAAGAAATGACTGGGAATATTCTGGCGAACTAGAAACTCAAGATAAATAAAATAGGAAAGTCGGTTTTTTACCGACTTTTTTATTTTTTGGTGTAAATTCGTTTCATTAATTCATAAATAATGATGATTGGCAGATTTTTTTTCTGTTGCATTTTGATGGCTAATCTTGTATTTGGGCAGAATATTTTGTCTAATGATAACGACTACAATACAAAGAAAAGTGAAGAGCTCGCATCTTTGGCAGTTTCGTACTTCAAAAATAATGACCTTAAAAAATCTACAGAACTACTTTTCAAAGCCAAAGAATTTGCAGAAAAAACAGATGATTATGCATTGATTGCCAGAATGAATGGTTCTATTGCGCATCAGTATGTTCAACTAAATCTGAATGATAAATCCAAATTCTATCTTGATAATGCTATCAAACAAATCAACAAATTACCAGAAGGAGACAAGAAAAAACTACTGAAAACTTTGTCTTATCTGGAAATCGGGAATATTGATTTTGATGAAGAAAATTATCAAAAAGCCAGCGAATTCTATAAAAAATCACTGAAGGAAATTGAGTTAGTCAAAAATCCTGATGAACAAGCGATTTATCATCACAGACGTTCGCTTTATAATATTGGGAATTCCTACTATTACCTTAAAAATGATTCTGCTGAAATCTATCTGAATAAAGCTCTTGCGATTAAGAACAATTATAACAATGAGATAAACTATTTCATTTATAATGCTTTGTCTCAAGTTTATGCGGGTAGGAAAGAATATCAACGAGCGATTGATACTTTGAAGATTGTTCTCAAGCATAAAAATGATTTGGATACGCGTCTGCTTTCTGATGTTTATTACAATCTTTCCCAAGATTTTAAAGCTTTGAATGACCAATCTCAATATTCTCTTTACAATGAGGAATTCATAAAACTCAACAGAAGCATCAGAGAAAGTGAGATGAAAGCGATTTCGTCCGCTATCAATGCAGAACAGAAAGATTATAAAGATGCCATTTCTGATGCCGATAGTTCTAAGAAAAATATTGTGATTATTGCGACAGTTTTTGTTTTAATATTAGCTTTTGCAATTATCTTTTTACTTTATCGAAGAAAAAAAGAAAGAAAGGTTTTTGAAAATATCATTCATAAATTGGAGTCAGATAAAATCATTTCAACTGAAAATAAATTAGAATCTCCGATAGAAATTCAGAAAGATTCACCAGTTCAGATTCCTAATTCTGTCGAAAAAGATTTGCTGGATAAACTTCAAAAATTTGAAGAATCTGAGAAATTTACCAATCCGAAATTGACGATTGCGGGTCTGGCTCTTCAACTCAAAACCAATACAAGTTACCTTTCTGAGGTTATTAATAAGTATAAAGGCAAGAACTTCAATACTTACATCAATGAGTTGAGAATTGCGTACATCTGTCAGAAAATTTATACTAATAAAGAATATCAGAATTATAAAATAAGTTATCTGGCAGAAGAATGTGGCTTTGCTTCGCATAGTTCTTTTGCGACTGTTTTCCGAAATATTACGGGTATTTCGCCTTCTGTTTTCATTCGCGAAGCTTCAAAAAATTAATCTTTATAAAAGCTAAATTTTAAAATTTAAAATATTGAATTTCAGTATTTTGAATAATGATTTCTTATTTCAAAATCAAGGATTTCGAAAGGGTTAAAGTTGGATTTACAGATAATGTAACATAGTTTAGCATCAACAATTATAAAATTTGATATGAGAAAAAACTTACTTATTGCCTTGGCGTTATCCAGCGTTTTAGGATTTGCACAATCAGGTGAAAATTGCAGTTATGGAATTGGTTCGGACAAAATTTCAAACGGCGAAAATATTACGACAGGCGGTACTTATGAATATAGTGCAGCTTCTGATTTCGATGTTGCTCCTGGTAAAATTCTTACGGCAAAGCAATTAACGTTCAATGTTTTGAAAGGTTCTGCCAATCTAAACTTTGTGAATGTCTATATTCTTAAAGAAAACCAAGGCGTTCCTGGAGAAGTAATTCAGACTTTCACGAATTTGGTTCCGACTTCTCAGGTTTTGGATTATCAATCGACTTTGGAAAATATGGATGCGTACAAAATTACTGTAGATTTTCCAGCGCCATTTGACTTACCAAAAGGTAAATACTTTGTTCAGTTACAAGCTGCTCCTGGCGACAATACGCCGGTAAGTTGGGAAATTACCGATCAAAATACGAGAAAGTTAGGCAGATTCGATTTTACAAAATTTGATTCAGATCCTTGGTTTGGTGGATTTTCTTACTACGATCACGTTTTTGAAGTTATAGGAAATTGCAATGACACAAGCGAACAGCAACCGACTGGAACGCTTTTCACAGCAGGTAATTTCGGAGATTCCCACGAAGCTGGTGCTCGTATGATCTGGACATCGTTGGCGGATGACTTTGTTGTTCCGGATGGTCAGAAACTGACATTTACAAAATTCAAAATTTCTACTTTGCAACTGGGTAATATCAAAAATGCGACAATCAATATCCGTAAGTCTGAGAATGATTTACCAGGTGAGATTCTTCATACTTTTGAGAATGTTGGTCCAACGACGGAGAATTTCTACGGTTATCACCCTGTACAAGGTTTCCCTTTGGATGTTGTGGCAGCAGATGTTGAGTTTGATTGGAGCCAGCCTGTTGACTTATTACCCGGAAGGTATTTTATCGAGATTATTGCAGCGCCGTTTCCGTTCACAGATTATCAAAGTTGGGAAGTTACGCCTAATTCTGGAAGTGACTTGGATTCTGTCGCATCATTTGACGGCGGAGAAACTTGGGAATCTAATGCAGGATACAATTATGTCTTCGAGATTTCAGGTTTCTTAAATCCATATTTGGCTGTTAATGAAGTTGGTAAAAATCAAGTATCTGTTTTTCCAAATCCAGTTTCGAATGAATTGAATATCAGTTCAACTCAGAATGTTGACAAAGTATTCATCTACAATGCTGCAGGACAGACTATTAAAACGATTACTGAAGTTAAAAATAATAAGCTAGACGTGTCGAATTTGTCAAAAGGAATTTATTTCGTCAATACAGTGTTGAAGAATGGAGAATCCAAAACTTTCAAAGTCATAAAACATTAATAAATATTCATAGTTATTACAATTATTAAGTAGTAAAAACCTGATCTTTGGTCAGGTTTTCTCGTATAGAAAATTTAAAATATTTGATTAAATCAATAATTTCATTGATTTATAAAATTAAAAAGACATTTATATAATTTGTATATTTGCTCACTTATTTTCATAAAAAACAACAATGATAAAAAGTAATAAAAAACTAGCAATCGATTTCGATGGAACTATTGTGGATGATGCTTATCCGGGAATTGGGAAAGCCAAAACATTTGCATTCGAAACTTTGAAAAAACTTCAGGGAGAAGGTTACAGATTGATTCTTTGGACTTACCGTCACGGTAAATCTTTGGAAGATGCTGTAGAATTCTGCAGAAAAAACGGATTAGAATTTTACGCTGTTAATTCCAGTTTTGAAGGTGAAGTTTTCGATTCGGAAACGCAGTCAAGAAAGATTGACGCAGACCTTTTCATCGATGATAGAAATCTTGGCGGATTCCCGGGTTGGGGCGAAATCTATCAAATCATCAACGAAAGAATAGAGTTCCAAGTGGCGGGCGGTGAAGTTCACGCTTACTCCAAAATGAAAAAAGAAAAGAAAAGAGGACTTTTTTGGTAAGCCTTTTTGTCAAAAGTAAAATGTAAAATGTACAAAGTTTTTTACTTCACAATTCTTTGTACATTTTACATAATACGTTAATACAATTATAAATGATTCAACTCAAAAATATAGATGAGCTTCGATTGATGAAGCAAAGTGCAAGATTGGTATCCCAGACTTTGGGGATGTTGGCAAAAGAAATTAAGCCAGGCGTTACAACACTTCATCTTGATAAATTAGCTTACGATTTTATCAAAGACCACGGTGCAGAACCTGCATTCTTAGGCTATGGCGGATTTCCTGCATCACTTTGTATTTCACCAAATGAGCAAGTCGTTCACGGAATTCCAAATTCTGAACCTATAAAGGAAGGAACTATTCTTTCTGTAGATTGTGGTGTTTTCTGGAACGGATTTGTTGGTGACCATGCTTACACCTTTGAAGTTGGAGAAGTCTCTGATGAGGTTAAAAAACTTTTGAGAGTTACCAAAGAATCTTTGTACAAAGGCATCGAGCAATGTGTGAGAGGAAAGAGAGTGGGAGATATTTCCAATGCTATCCAAAAACATTGTGAAAAAGAAGGCTATGGTGTCGTTCGTGAGTTAGTTGGTCACGGTGTTGGAAGACAAATGCACGAAGACCCGCAAGTTCCGAATTATGGAAAACCAGGAAGCGGAAAAGTCCTAAAAGACGGAATTTGCCTTGCAATCGAACCGATGATTAACCTTGGAACAGAAAAAGTGAAGTTCCATAATGATGGTTGGACTGTTACAACTTTGGACAATCAGCCTTCCGCGCATTTTGAACACGATGTTTGTGTTTACAATGGAAAACCTGTTTTGCTTTCTACTTACGATTATATTTACGAAGCTTTAGGAATTAAATCTGACGAAGAAAAAGCTTTCCAAGTTGATTTTTAATCAATGAAAAAATTAGCCAAATTTCTCCTCAATAAAATTCCGAGGCCAATGCTTATTAATTTGAGCATTTTTTTACGTCCGATAATTGTTTTGTTTTTCAAGGGGAACAATTTTACAGACCCGATTGATGGAAGGTCTTATCGCAAATTTTTGCCTTACGGTTACGGAAAACAACGAGCAAATGCATTGTCTCCAGGAACGTTGTCTTTGGAAAGACACCGTCAAATGTGGCTTTATCTTCAAAATGAAACTAATTTCTTTACTGAAAAATTAAAAGTTCTTCATATTGCTCCGGAGCAGGAATTCCTCAGGAAATTCAAAAAAATGAAGAATCTGGATTATACTTCTGCCGATTTGTTTTCTCCGATTGTGGATGTAAAAGCTGATATTTTGGATTTACCTTTTGAGGATAATAGTTTCGATGTGATTATCTGTAATCACGTTTTGGAACACATTGTTGATGACAAAAAAGCAATGTCCGAACTTTACCGCGTGATGAAACCAAAAGGTTGGGGAATTGTCCAAGTTCCGATGAAAAATTCTTTGGAAAAAACTTATGAAGATTTCACGATCACAGACGCGAAAGAACGTCAAAAACATTTTGGACAGTATGACCACGTTCGCTGGTACGGAATGGATTATTTTGACCGTCTGAAAAGTGTTGGTTTTGAAACTGAAATCAATTTCTATTCTCAAAAATTCTCAGACGCTGATAGCAAAAGATTTGGTCTTAATAAGAATGAGATTCTTCCTGTTGTGAGGAAATAATTATTCTAATTCTATCTATTTTTCTGTAAGAAATTTATACTTGTTGATGAAATAATCAAATATTCCAACGCAGAGATAATAGACTCCGCCGAATAGCATATTCATCAAGATGTCACGATTATCAAATAAAAAATAAGATAGTGATATGATTAAAAAGAAAAACCACAAAAGTAATTTTCCAGCATAAACACCTGCAAATCTTGCTACCATTTCCTCGTCTTTTATAGTTTGAGACTGAATCAAACATTGGATTAGCATTACAAGATATCCACACATTAATTCCTCTTGTTTGAACAAATCAAAGGAATAAAAGTATAAAACCGGACCCGACAAAACCAATCCAAAAATTAAAAATTTAAGGAACATATTCGCTTTTGTCATTTTTGAAAAAATCAAAGTCGAGAAAATGAAAAGCGGATAAACCAGAAAAACCGAATACAACATATATTTGTAAATCGATAGTTCAGGCGTTTCTTCTCCATCCGAAATCCAAAATAACCTAAAGTACAAAAACGATAAGTAAAGCGAATTGAAACTGAATAAAATTGGAAGCGTTTGAGGTTTCATTAAAAACAGTCCTTAGTTCTTTATCCTCAAAAATACTTATTATAAAAAAGCAAAAACCATTTTTTTGATTATTTTAATTTTCTCAACAAATCAATCCATCTCTGTTCCTGGTATAATATCTTAAAATCAGATTGTTTTAGAAGCATATTTTTGGTCAATCTTCCTCTGAGATATAACAAATCCAAAAAGTCCAAAGCAATACCTTTATACTTTTCATCCTTATCAACTTTCGCGATTTTGGAAAACAAAATTGAAGCAGCAAAGTTGTCATTATTGCTCATCCCACTAAGGAAAGTGGAAGCTGTGTTGTAATCATCATAAGTCTTTTGAAATTCCTTTACATTATATGCTTTCTTGGCATTTTTCAACAATTCTTTAACTTGTGAATTGTAAATTGATTCTCTTTTTGCAGACTCTTTTGAATCAATAGGTTGATAAGAAAATCCATAAATCAAAGAATAGATTTCCAATGGTTCAAGTCCCAATTTTTCTCTTCTTTCATTTGCTAAATCCTCTCGTATCATAGGTCTAAAGCCAGATGCTTCTCCATTTCCTGACCAAATTACCTGCGTCCCGTACAATTGCTTATAATTCAAATTACATTGAACTCTGTCATATAAAAATGCGTAATTTTCCATATTCAGCTCTTTTGTTCCGATTAACTTTTCCATTTCCGACAAAGCTTCGTTTTGAAATAGAACATCTTGGTCAGCGTGCTGAACAATCAACCAAAGATTATTTTGTCCGTCTTTACCAATGTCCGATAATTTTGGCCAACCATATTTTTTAACGATTTTTCTTGCTTGGATTAAATTAAACGAATCGGCTTCATTGATTTGCTGGTCAATTATTTTAATTAAGTTTTCATCTTTATTTTGCGATTTTTTATATCTTAGTTTTTGGTCATTTAGGCACATTAGATTGATTTCTTTTCTCAAAGCGGGAAGTTTCAAAGTCTTTTCGTATTGTTTTTCCTGAGAAATTGCAAGCGTTTCAATTTCTCTCCATTTTTCAGAATTATTAGTTTTTAGATTATCAAAATAAGGGTCGAATAATAACCAATTGGATTCATTCCAACCGGCAGATAAAGATATTTTCAAATATTTGAAAGCTTTTTCCGAATCTTGATTTAAAGAATATATTCCAGCTGCTTTATATGCGGCAAGCGCATCAGGTTGTTGTCTCTCGAAAGCTTTTTCGTAAAGTTGAGCCGCTTTTTCCGGATTTTTTTGAAGATGAAATAAACTTGCCTGAGCAACTAAACTTTTATAAGTATTGTCGGACTGCGCATTCGAAGAAATGTAAACTAAAGTGCAAAAAAAAATAAGTTTAATTGATTTCATATTCCATTTTATTAATGACAATTTTACATCAAAAAATATTACATTTTCATAATCAATTAATTTAAATTTCCATTTTATAAAATCTTGTAGAAGAGTATTCTGTCAAAAATAAAAGTGGTAAATGATTCAGTAATTTTGGTAATGTTTTCTTGCTAACATAAAAGTAGCTTTGCTTCATTAAGAATAATTGTGAAAAATTAGCAATAAAAAGCTTTTAAAAATCTCTATAATAAACAGCTTTTAAGTTTCCTGTTCAAACAAATGTTTGATGAAATTGTGTTAAATATTCTTTAAAATTATTTTTTAAGTTATTGAACATCAGTAATAATAGTTTTTGTTGATTATCTTTGATAGATATTATTATTAATTACATAACATAAGTGTTGTAGATAATCAATAAATTTGAACGTTTGTTTGAAAACACATCTAAAATTAGTATTTATGAGGAATATCGCGATTAGCTTTTTTGTTGTTTTAGGTCTTTTGACGTCTTGTTCAAAGTCTGAAAAAAAAGATGACAAAAAAGAATTGCCACCACAACCATATGAGTATATCGTTGCGAAAAGTGGACCAGCTGAAAATCTGACACAATATCCTGCCCGATTAGAAGGCATAGAAAATGTAGAAATTCGTCCAAAAATTGATGGATTTGTAGAGAAAATTTACATTGATGAAGGAAGTCAGGTAAGCAAAGGTCAGCTTTTATTCCTTATAAGAAATCCACAATACGAACAATCGGTTTTAGCAGCACAGGCTACTGTGAATAGTGCAAGAGCGCAAGTTGCAACCGCACAGATGCAAGTCACAAAAACCAAACCTTTGGTTGATAAAAAAATCATCTCGGCTTACGAATTACAATCCGCTGAATTGGCGCTTAAATCTGCGAAAGCATCTTTGGCAGAAACGCAGGCTCAATTAACAAATGCCCAAGTCAATCAAGGCTACACCAAACTTTACAGTCCTGTAAGTGGTGTTGTTGGAACCTTGCCTTACAAAGCTGGAAGTTACATCAGCACAGCTACGGCGCAGCCATTGACAACCGTTTCCAATGTTTCAAAAATATTCGCTTATTTTTCCATAAATGAAAAACAGCAGCTGGAATTCTTCAAACACGCAGAAGGTGCAACAATTAAAGAAAAATTGAAAAATTCGCCTTTGGTAGAATTGGTTTTATCAGACGGAAGCAAATATGAGGAAAAAGGAAAAGTTGAATCCATCAGTGGATTGGTTGACCCAAACACAGGCTCATTTTCTATGAGAGCCACTTTCCCAAATCCGAAAGGCCTTATCAGAAGTGGTTACAGCGCAACAGTTCAGATGCCTAATAATCTCGAAAATGTAATTATCATTCCACAAGCTGCAACGTACGAGATGCAGGGAAAAGTTTTAGTTTACCTGATTGGAGCTGATAACAAAGTGAAATCTACAGAAATAAAGGTGGAAAGCCTTCCAGACGGATTGACTTATGCTGTAACATCAGGATTAAAAGCTGGCGACAAAGTTGTGGTAGAAGGTATCGGACTTCTAAAAGATGACGCGCAGGTGGTTCCAAAAGAAACGACTTTGCAAAACGTAATCGATAGAAAATAGTCTTTCAAATTATTTTATTAATGTCAAAAGTGAGAATTTGAAGGCTTTTCATTTAAAAGTTTTTTATCATTCCTCTTTTTTCCTTTAGTCTAAAAAATATGTTTAAAAAATTTATAGAACGTCCGGTATTGTCCACCGTAATTTCCATTATCATCGTGATTCTCGGTGTTTTGGGAATTGTGACTTTGCCGATTTCACAATATCCGGATATCGCCCCGCCAACAGTAGTTGTAAGTGCGAGTTATCAAGGTGCGAATGCCGATGTCATCCTTAAAAGTGTGATTGTTCCGTTAGAAGAGCAAATCAACGGGGTAGAAGGAATGACCTATATGACCTCTACTGCGACAAATGATGGTTCTGGTTCGGTAACGATTTATTTCAAGCAAGGTGTAGACCCAGATATCGCTGCGGTAAACGTACAAAACAGGGTTTCCAGAGCTACGCCTTTGTTGCCTGCGGAGGTTACAAGAGCCGGAGTTACAACAACCAAAAGACAAAGTTCCAACGTATTGATTTTCTCGCTGTACAGTGAGAATCCCAATTATGATATGACTTTCCTCCAAAACTATACTAACATCAACATCGTTCCTCAAATCAAAAGGGTAACCGGCGTTGGAGATGTAACGGTTTTTGGTACAAAAGATTACTCGATAAGAATTTGGCTGGACCCGAACAAAATGGCTTCGTACGGCTTGGTTCCTTCGGATATCAACACCGTTTTAGCGGAACAAAATATCGAAGCAGCGCCAGGAAGTTTAGGCGACGAAAGTAACGAAAGTTTCCGTTATACTTTGAAGTATAAAGGGAGATTAACAGAAATTCCCGAATTTGATAATATTATTCTAAAAGCTACTGAAAATGGGCAAACATTGAAACTTAAAGATGTTGCCAGAGTAGAATTGGGTGCACAGGATTATACAGGAACCAGTGTGACAGACGGTCATCCATCCATTGGTATGGCGGTCGCACAAACAGCAGGTTCTAATGCACAAGATGTAATCAATCAATCTATTGCGGTTTTGGATAAGGCTCAGGAATCTTTTCCAAAAGGTGTAAAATATGTGGCGTTGGTGAATGCGAATGACTTTTTGGATGCATCCATTGAGAAAGTAATTCATACTTTGTTCGAGGCATTTATCCTTGTATTCATCGTGGTTTTCTTATTCTTACAGGATTGGCGTTCGACGATGATTCCTGCAATATCGGTTCCGGTGGCGATTGTTGGGACATTTTTCTTTTTGAGTATTTTTGGATTTACCATTAATTTATTGACGCTTTTCGCATTGATTTTGGCAGTAGGAATTGTGGTCGATGATGCGATTGTAGTTGTAGAAGCCGTTCACAGTAAGTTGGAGCAAGGGGAAAAATCTCCGTTAAGAGCTTCCGTAACTGCGATGGACGAAATCAGTAGTGCGATTATCAGTATCACATTGGTAATGGCAGCGGTTTTCATTCCGGTAAGTTTTATCTCTGGTTCGGCTGGGGTATTTTATAAGCAATTTGGTTTAACATTAGCGATATCCATTATATTATCAGCTGTAAACGCATTGACGTTGAGTCCGGCTTTATGTGCGATTTTCCTTAAACCTCATTCTCACGAAGAAAAGAATAAGAATTTCTTACAAAGATTTTTTACCAATTTCAACATCATTTTCGATGCGATGGTTAAAAGATATTCGAGAGGGATTTTGTTTTTATTAAGGAAAAAATGGATGGCTTTCGCAGGTCTTGCTGTATTTGCCGGAATCTTTGTTTGGCTAATGAATACAACACCGAAATCCTTCGTTCCAAGTGAAGATATGGGAGGGATTTTTATGGATATCTCGCTTCCGATTGGTTCCAACGAAAACAGAACGAGAGAAGTTCTTGCAAAGGTTGAAAAAATTGTAGAAAAACAACCAGAAGTTCTTCACATATTCAAAGTGTCCGGAAGAGGTATGATTTCAGGAAGTGGTTCCAACAACGGAATGCTAATCGTAAAACTGAAAGACTGGAAAGACAGAACCAAAAAAGGTGAGGATTTGCAATCTTTTGTGGCGAAAATGTACAAATTGACTGCCGATATAAAAGATGCAAAAATGACCTTCTTCGGAAGACCTACTTTGCAGGGTTTTGGTAATGCTGCTGGTTTCGAAATGCAGATTCAGGACCAAAAAGGTGGAAGTATCGCTGATTTGACCAAGGTTACGAATGATTTTATTGATAAAATGAATCAGCAGCCAGATATTCAAAGAACGTTCACATCATTTAATCCAAATTATCCTCAATATATGATTGATATTGATATTCCTGCTGCAAAAGCGGCTGGATTCTCGGTTTCAGATATTTTGGGAACAATGCAGGGTTATTATGGAGGCGTTTATTCTTCGAATGTCAATTTGTTCGGTAAACAGTATCGTGTAATTTACCAAGCGCCCTTTGAGAATAGAGAAAATCTGGAAAGTTTCAATATGATTCAGATTAGAAACTCCAATGGTGAAATGGCACCATTGAACAGATTTATCACGGCAAAAAGAGTTTATGGACCTCAGGCAATTGGACGTTTTAACTTATTTACAGCAATTTCTTTGAATGGAACACCAAATCCTGGTTTCTCTTCCGGAGACGCAATTGCTACAGTAGAAAAAGTGGCGAAAGAAACGTTACCACAAGGTTACGGTTACGAATTTTCTGGTTTGACGAGAGAAGAAGTTACGGCAGGAGGACAAACGGTTTACATCTTTATTTTATGCTGTGTATTCGTTTATTTCCTTTTGGCGGCGCAGTATGAAAGTTACATTTTACCATTTGCAGTGATGTTATCATTGCCGGTTGGTTTGGCTGGTGTAATGATGTTCAGTGCGTGGATTGGAGGTTCTAATAATATCTATACTCAGATTTCCCTCATTATGTTGATTGGACTTTTGGCGAAGAATGCTATTTTGATTGTAGAATTTGCCCTCGATGCAAGGAAGAAAGGTTATACGATTGCGCACGCAGCAATCAGTGGAGCGAAACAAAGACTTCGTCCGATTTTGATGACATCATTTGCTTTCATTTTTGGATTGATTCCGTTAGCAATTTCAACCGGAGCCGGAGCTGTAGGTAACCAGTCGATTGGTATTGGAGCGATTGGTGGAATGTTGTTCGGAACGATTTTCGGAGTGTTCTTTATCCCGATTTTGTTTGCGGTATTTATGTATTTGCAGGAAAAAGTAAGTGGTAAAAAAGACGTTGAAAAATACGAAGGCGAACTTAGCGAATAACCAAATTTTGAGAAAAATGAATTTAAAAAATCTAATCATATTAGCAGGTGTCGCTGGTTTCTTTTACTCGTGTAAAGTCACAGATACTTATAAGAATCCAGACATCGAGCAAAGTCGTCAGGACAATCTCTTCCGACAAAAAACCAATAATGACAGTACTTCTGTAGCCAATGTTGCGTGGAATCAAATCTTCACAGACGCCAAGCTTCAGAATATCATCAATAAAACCATTCAGAATAATCTGGATTTGAAAGTAGCAGTTGCAAGAATACAGGAAGCGAGTGCCGTTTTCAAACAATCCAAATTGCAAAATCTTCCAAGTCTTGACGGTGTGGCTTCTATTACTGAAACCAAAAATAGTGGAGCAGCACAAGGTGGTAACTTTGTAATGCCCGATTTGCTGGTGTACAGATTAGGAATCTCCACAGGTTGGGAAATAGATGTTTGGGGAAGAATCAAGGCGCTGAAGAACTCAGCTTACGCAGGATTTCTTCAAACGGATGCGGCAAAACGTGCCATTCAAACACAAATGGTAGCTCAGGCGGCAACATTATATTATCAATTGATTTCGCTTGATAAACAATTGGAAATTACAAAACAGACGATTGAGCTTCGCAAAAAAGATGTAGAATCTGTACAGTTGTTGATGGATGCGGCATATCTGACAGGAGCTGATGTGGAACAAAGCAAAGCCAATCTTTATTCGGCGCAATTATCGGTTCCGGATTTGGAAATGCAAATCCAGCAAACCGAGAATTCCTTAAATATTTTAATGAATGATAATCCTCAACCGATTGACAGAAATTCCATCGATTCTCAGGTAATTTACACAGATTTGAAAACCGGAGTTCCGGCTTCATTGCTGAAAAACCGTCCGGATGTTCAGTCGGCTGAATTAACTTTCCGTCAGGCATTTGAAAATAAAAATATGGCGATGGCGCAGGTTTATCCTACCATTAGCATCACAGGAACTTTAGGCTTGTCATCCAGAACTTTGGAAAGCTTCTTTACCAATTCTTTGTTTTATACACTTGGAGGAACGGTAACGCAGAATATTTTCCAAATGGGAACCAGAAAAGCACAGGTCAGAATTATGGAAGCTCGTAAAATGCAGGCTTATTATACATTCGAAAAAGCTCTATTAACAGCCGGTTCCGAAGTTTCAAACTCATTATTGTCTTATCAAAAAGCTAAAGAAAAAGAAACCACAAGACAACTTCAAATCCAGTCATTGGAAAAAGCGGTTGAGTACAACAAGGAATTATTAACTTATTCATCCAATACAAATTACGTGAATGTTTTAACTTCTGAACAATCATTATTAGCGGCAAAATTAGCAGGCGTAAATGATAAATTACAACAGTTACAAGCCGTTACAGAGTTTTACCGCGCACTTGGAGGCGGACAATTTTAAACACTAAATTTTTTTACTATACTTGAAAACCCGGCAATTTTGTTGGGTTTTTTCTTACTGTTTTGAAAATTTAATCTTTCGATTAATAAAAATTCTTATTTTAGGTTATCAAAAAAATAAAAATTATGAGCAAATTTTCAATCGAAGCTTTCGTAAACGAAACAAAAGAAAACCCACAAGAAAAAGACTATTTCGAACTGGAAAAACCAGAACTTCTGGAAATCAATCTCAACAACCAAGCGGTATGGACAAAGGCCGGAAGTATGGTTGGCTATGTTGGGAACATCAATTTCGAAAGACAAGGAATGTTGTCTGGTGGACTTGGTAACCTTCTTAAAAAAGCAATCTCCGGCGAAGGTACAAAACTAATGAAAGCAGAAGGGTCAGGTAGATTGTATGTTGCTGATAACGGTAAAAAAGTAAGAATCCTGCACTTGAACAATGAGTCTATTTCTGTCAACGGAAACGACGTTCTTGCACACGACCAAAGCATCAAAAGTGACATCAAAATGCTGAAAAGTATCGCAGGTGTTATGGCAGGCGGACTTTTTCAGGTAAAACTGAGCGGAACAGGTCACATCGCCATCACGACGCATGGACATCCGCTGACGCTTTTGGTAACACCTGAAAATCCAGTTTTCACGGATCCCAATGCAACCGTTGCTTGGTCAGGAAATCTAACACCAGAGCTCAAAACCAACGTTTCTCTGAAAAGTCTTATTGGCAGGGGAAGTGGTGAAGAATTCCAGATGAAGTTTTCCGGAAACGGCTGGGTGCTAATCCAACCTTACGAGGAAGTTTACGTTATAACCAAATAAATTTTTAGGAGCTTAATCCCGCTATCCACTATTACTCCTCGCGCAACCGCAAATTCCATCGCTTGCTGTGGGGTAACCGTTACTATCGGGGCTAAAAAATAAAAACCTCAGAGAAATTTCTCTGAGGTTTTTATTTGAAATTAGATTCCTTAAATTTACAAAATGACAGCTTTAGAAAAATTCGGGGTTGAGATTTTTACTCAGGAAACGATTCACCAGAGAATTACGGTGGATAAACCCTTTCGTCCTGAGAATCCTGCGTTTTTATTTATAAAAAGCGGGACAATAAAACTCAGGCAACACCTCAGTGATCTGGAGCTTTCGGCCAATACTTTTATTGTCACAGATCCGCAAAGTGTCTATGAGCTGATTTCTTTCAGCGATGATTTTCAGTCGAGGATGGTTTCTTATAAGCGCGAATTTATTTCTACATTGTCGTTGAAATTTAATCGGTTAATTACCTACCGGTATTTCCGTCAGCAGATGAATGTCGGTGTTCCGTTTTCACCGGATGACCTGGAAGTGGTTTGGAAAAGCGTCAATTTTTTAAAATATATTCTCGATTCTGACACTGAAATGATCTATAAGAAAGAGATAGTGGAACATCTTTTCTCGGTTTTCTGCTATCAGATGGCAGGAATTATTTCTAAGGAAGACAGCAGTGCAATGAATCAGATGTCGAGACAGGAAGAGATTGTTTTTTTATTCCTTAATGATTTGTCAAATCATCATTTGAATAACCGCAATGTTGAGTTCTATGCAGAGCGGCAATCCATTACAACCAGACATCTTTCGTCGGTGGTGAAGTCGATTACGGGAAGATCGGCAAGCCAGATTATTGCTTCTATTGTAATTAATGAAGCAAAAGTATATTTAAACTCTTCTAATATGCCTGTTTCAGAGATTTCCTCCGTTCTTGGCTTTAGCGACCAGTACTCGTTTTCTCACTTTTTTAAGAAGCATTTGGGGATGAGTCCAAGCCAGTACAGGCAGCAATTTCAATAATAGAATCCTACATTTGAACATCTTTTTCCAAAAATCAAACATTTGTTTGAATATTTAACCGGCCTAACTTTGCATCTGTAAAACAAGGTAAAATGGTTAAGAACATAAAAACAGCAGTCTCAGTTTTGATAGGTCTCTTTCCTGCGCTGTTTTTTTCACAAGAAATAAAACAGATGACCGCAGATGAAGTTGCCACACTGGCAATTCAGAACCATCAGCAACTAAAAATTTCTGCTCAGAATATCGACATCGCAAAACAGCAGACGGATATTACTAAACTTCAGAAACTTCCTACAATCACAGCTTCGACAAGTCAGTTTTACTTGGGAAATGTGGTGGCAATCGACAAAGATTTTTCCAATTCAACAACGATTCCGATGCCTCATTACGGGAGTTCATATGCGGTTCAGGCGACTCAACTCATCTTCAAAGGTGGATTGGTGAATAAATCTATTGAATTGGCCGGACTTCGTGAACAGCTTTCCGAATTGGATTTAGAAAAAAATAAACAAGACGTAAAGTTTTTGGTGATTTCAAATTATTTGGACATTTATAAAATCATCAATCAGGAAAAGGTTTTTCAAAACAACAAAAAACTGGCTCAGGAAAGATTAAAAAATATCAATGATTTTTACAAACAAGGAATGATAACGAGAAACGAAATCATCCGTGGAGAACTGAATATCAAAAATCTCGACCAGGGAATTTTAACCTTAGTCAACAACAAAAAAATCCTTAATTATAATCTCAATATTGCTTTAGGTTTGAATCCTGAAACGCAAATTATTCCTGTAGAAAATTTAGGTAATAATGAAACAGGAATCGGAATGGATTATTATCTGAATCTCGCTCACGCCAGCAATCCTCAAATGAAATCGGCAAAAACCAATATTGCAGTTGCGGATAAAAACATCGAAATCATTAAAACCGATAAAATGCCGACGCTCGCAGGTTTTGGAGGTTATACTCTGCAAAGACCGATTACAACAAGAAATCCTGTTTTGGATATGTATTCTGGCGGTTGGCAAGGTGGAATTTCTTTGAGTTACAATATCGATAATTTATATAAAACCAAAGAAAGAATAAAGCTTGGGGAAATCCAGAAAAATCAGGCGAATGATGCGATGACTTTGGTACAGCAAAATTTAGATATGGCTGTGAATGCCGCTTACACAAAATATCAGGAAGCGATTCAGCAGGCAGAAATTCTGAATGATGCTAAAAATCTAGCCGATGAAAACTACAAAATTACAGAAGCCAAATATCTGAATCAATTGGCTGTTCAGGCTGAAATGATTGATGCACAAAACCAAAAATTGCAGTCGGAATTAGATTTTGCCAACGCAGAAATCAATGTCCTGTATCAATATTACAATCTTTTGAAATCAACGGGAACATTATAAGAAATGTTCTGTGGTCTTAGCAGAGTTTACGCCTTTGTAAACTTAAAAACAGCTAGTAGTCAAAAAAAACTTTGCGCCCTTTGCGTTAAAAACATTCAATTTATTAAAACTGAAAATCAAGATAATGGAAAACAAGGAACAAAATACTCAAGATACACAACCTGCGGTTTCAAGCGCAGAAGCTAAGAAAAGACAAAATAAAAAGAATAAAATCAGAGCCATCATTTCGAATATTATTGTTTTTGTGGTGATTGGTTTCGGATTGTATTGGCTGGTTCGTCAGTACTTTCACATCGGCGACAAAACTTATACAGAAGCGGCTCAGGTGGAGGAATTTATTAATCCGATTAACACAAGGGTTTCGGCTTATATCAAGGAAATTAAATTTATCGAGCATCAACAAGTAAAAAAGGGTGATACTTTGGTCATTCTGGATGACAGAGAAATTCTTACACAGCTTGGTCAGGCAGAAGCGGCGTATCAAAATGCAATGGCTCAGAGGTCAGCGACAAGTTCGTCTGTGAACACGGTTTCCAACAATGTAAGTGTTATGGAATCTAATATCGCCGGAGCAAAAGCCAGACTTTGGAATGCAGAACAGAATTTAAACCGATATAAAAATTTATTGGCTTCGGAAGCAGTAACAAGACAGCAATACGACCAGATGAAAACCGAATATGACGCCCAAAAAGCAGCCTATGAAACATTGGTTAATCAAAAGCAATCGGCAAATCTTTCAACCACTGAAGTGAAATCTAAATTAGGAATCAACGATGCAGAAATCAAAAGAACAAAATCTGCATTGGATATGGCGAAAATCAATCTTTCTTACACCGTAATTACTGCACCTTACGATGGTGTAATGGGACGAAGAATGATTTCTGAAGGTCAGTTGATTCAGCCGGGACAGCAGGTCGGAACCATCGTTTTGAATAATCAGAAATGGGTAACCGCCAACTTTTTGGAAAGTCAAATGCCGAATATCAAAATCGGACAAAAGACAATGATGACCGCCGATGCATTGGGCGGAAAACAGTTTGAAGGAACCGTAACTGCCGTTTCAGCAGCAACAGGTTCGAGATATTCTAGCGTTCCAACGGATAATTCAACCGGTAATTTCATTAAAGTTCAGCAGAGAATTCCTGTAAGAATCGAGTTTACAGATTCCAATAAAAAAGAGGATGTTGCGAAACTGAGCGTAGGGATGAATATGAATGTGTCTATTAAAGAGCCAGGTAAAAAGTAAAAAGAATCAAGTAAAAAGGATGGAAGCTGGAGGCGGGATTATGGAAGTATGTGATTCGTCGCCTTGCAACACCGAGTGATAAAATCTTTAGAAATCAACTCACTGCTGAAAAACTTCCGGCACAAATCTTCCAACTTCCAACCTTAAAAACAACATTATGTACAACCAAGGTCTTTTCAGCAATTGGGTTCCGAAACCGCTTCAGCTATTTATGCTGTTCCTGATCACGCTTATCGCAATGCCGGTGAGTGGAGTGTATACAGGAAGTTTAAGCTATATGGTGGGCGATACGGGAGCGCTGAGCGAATATTATATGTGGGCAAACTATGCCACAACAGTAGGGATGGGCGCTGCAATGCCTATCGTTTTGAGAGCTAAAATGCGTTTCAAAGTGCGAGATAAAGTCGTGGCTTTACTGGTATTGATGGGTGTTTTAAGTTTCATTAATGCTACAACTTCCAATCCAATGGTAATTGTTTTTGTATCATTGATTTTAGGGTTCTTCAAAACATTTATTACAATTGAAGTATTTCTCCCATTGATGATGCTGATGGGCGGAAGGGGAATATTTTACGGTGTTTTTTACACTTTTATTCTCGTGATAACTCAGGTTGCAAATTATTACGCCGTAGAATTTTCTATCATTTACAATTGGCGACAGTTCCTCATTTTTGTAGCGATTCTCTGTTTCATTGTAGCGCTGATTTGCTGGGCGTTGATGCACAATAAATATTTTGCGCTTAAAATGCCTTTGCATTACATCGACTGGCTGAGTATTCTTCTGTTTATTTCCACATTTATGTTTTCGGCGTATGTTTTTTCATTTGGGAAACAACAGGATTGGCTCAATTCTCAGAATATCATCAACGCAAGTATTTCTGCGTTTACGAGCTTTGCTTTGATGGTCATTCGTCAGTCGACCTTAAAACGACCATACCTTTCCTTCAAAATATTCACACGAAACAATGTGCAGGTCGGGTTATTCCTTTTGCTGTGTCTTGGGATGTTTTTGGCAACGACTTCGATACAGAATATCTTTTCAGTCGGAGTTTTAGGATACGACCAGTTGACGAATGCTAAACTGAATATTATGATGATTCCGGGAATGTTACTGGCAGGAATTTTAGCCGTATATTGGTTTAAAAAAGAAAAAAAGCTCAAGTTTTTCATCTTTGCAGGCTTTTCTTCGATGGTGGCGTACTGCATCATAATGTATTTTTCGATGGTACTCGAGTTCAGTTATGAAAGTTGGTATCTGCCAATGTTTTTAAAAGGATTCGGGATGTGTTCGCTCTACATATCAGTTTGGTATTACGCTTTGGATAAGCTCGAAATCAACGATATGTTGCCCGCAATCGGATTATTTTTGGTTTGGCGTTCTTTCGTCACAGTCGGACTTTTCTCCGCCATATTTTCGTGGACTCAATACCAGTTTCAGATCGAGAGTCTTGGAGATTTAGCCGTTTATATGGACGGAATGACGCTCAACGCCCAACCCAATTTCAGCCTGAAAACCATTCAGCTCAATGCAATGATTGTAGCCAACAAAAAACTGTTCGGATATATTTTACTTGCCGGTTTTGGGATTTTAATTTTCGTAATGACCCATCATTTCGGATATCCTAAATTCACTTTAGATAAGCTCGCAAGACTCTTTGGCGGTAAATCCGTCGTTGCCCGAAGACGTTTAAGAGAAAGAAAAAAATTAGCAGAAAGCCTGAAAGCCGGCGTTGGTTCTGCGATATAAAAAATACCTTGTTTTTACTTGTAAGGTCCCGTCTTGTTTTCAGAGCGGGGCTTTGCTTTTGTGCTAATCATTTTCAGGAGCTTAATCCCGCTATCCACTATATCTTTTTCGTCATTGCGAACGAAGTGAAGCAATCTTTTGAACCATTTACCCCGCAATAACAAAAAAGGATGCCGTTCCTATCGGGGCTAGAAAATAAAAACCTCAAAGAAATTTCTCTGAGGTTTTGTATTGTGAAATTTAGTTTAAAAAATTAGCTTCTAAAAAACTGCCCAATCCCAGCCGATTCAAAATTGAAAGTAGAGGCATTTTCTGACTTGTCCAATTTTTTACTGATTGTCAAAGCCCAAAGAACTAATTCTTTGCAGAAGTTTTTATCATTGTTGTTTAATTCAGGAACGTTTTCTTCGATCAAAGTTGTCAACGGTTTTATATTGTCCAGTTTTTTATAGAATTCTTTGTCAGTATCAGAATAATTCAGTTCCAGGTGATTGTTGTTAAACCATTGGATGATATCGGTGTAAGGCGTTTTCAATCCTTCTTTTTCCAATTTGGAAATTCTAGGGAAAAGACTTTCAAATTGTGTCATCACAGCATCATCGATCAGGATTTTGGCGACATAATCTGCGCCTTCCTGTTCACCTTCATAAACCAATTCTATTTTTCCGGTGATGGAAGGAACAATCGACATAAAATCAATAAGTCGGATATTCGTCTTTTCTGAATCTGATTCTAATAATCTCAATTTAGCTGCAGCTATAAGATTTTCCATTGCGCTGATTGTTAATCTTGCACTTACGCCGCTTTTAGCATCCACATACTCGCTTTCTCTCGCTGCAAAAGCGACTTCCTCCAAAAGATTTCTTGCCAGATCCGGAACTTGGATTTTTGCTTTATCATCTTCAGAAACCAAAGCTTCTTGTTCCGTGATTTGTCTTGCCAATGCAATGGTCTTCGGATAATGTGTGAAAATCTGAGAACCAATTCTATCTTTCAAAGGTGTTACGATACTTCCTCTGTTCGTGTAATCTTCAGGATTCGCTGTAAAAACAAACTGAATGTCCAAAGGCATTCTCAATTGGAAACCTCGGATCTGCACATCACCTTCCTGTAAAATATTAAACAAAGAAACCTGAATTCTCGCCTGTAAATCCGGCAATTCGTTCAGCACAAAAATCGAACGGTTAGCTCTTGGAATCATTCCGTAATGTAAAACACGTTCGTCTGAATATGGTAATTTCAAAGTCGCTGCTTTAATTGGGTCGATATCTCCAATCAAATCTGCGACATTCACATCTGGTGTTGCCAGTTTTTCAAAGAATCTTTCCGAACGATGAACCCAGGAAATTGGCGTTTCGTCTCCTAGTTCAGCAATCAGATCTCTTGCATATTTTGAAATCGGCTGAAATGGACTGTCATTGATTTCGGAACCTTTCACAATCGGAATATATTCGTCCAAAAGATTGACCATACTTCTGGCAATTCTGGTTTTTGCCTGTCCTCGCAAACCTAATAGATTGATGTGATGTCCAGCCAAAATTGCTTTTTTCAGTTGTGGAATCACAGTGTCTTCATAACCCCAAAGTCCTTCGAAAACTGGTTCTTTGGATTTTATTTTTGCAATCAGATTTGCTTGGATTTCCTGACTGATTGTTTTATCTGTGTATCCCGATTTTTTTAATTCTTTGAATGTCGTATCGTTCTTCATTTTTTACTAATTAATAATGTTTTTAATTCTCGCAGATTTGGCGGATATGCAAATTATTTAGTTTAAAATCAATCTGCACAATTAGTAAAATCAGCGAGAAAAAATTTGCTTTTTCTTAAATTCTTTTAATCCTATTCTTTTCGTAATCTTCAAAAATCATTTGCCCCAAACCCGAAAGTCCTGTTAAGAAAGCTTTTCCTTTGTTTTGAGCCGTAAACGCTTTTACAAATTGTCTCAAATAAGGGTCTTGTGCAATCATAAAAGTGGTGATTGGGATTTTCAGCTTTCTGGCTTGTGCCGCTCTGTTGAGACACTCGGAGACGATTTTCTCATCCAGACCCACGCTGTTCATATAATATTCGCCGGTCGGGAGTTTCAGGCAGCTTGGTTTTCCATCGGTAATCATAAAGATTTGCTTGTTGGTATTTCTTTTTCTTCGGAGAATATCCATCGCCAATTCCAATCCGGCAACGGTATTCGTGTGATAAGGGCCTACTTGCAGATAAGGCAAGTCTTTGATCTGAATTGGCCATGCATCGTTTCCGAAAACAATAATATCGATGGAATCTTTCGGATATTTTCTTTTGATGAGTTCCACCAAAGCCATTGCTACTTTTTTGGCAGGCGTGATTCGGTCTTCGCCATACAAAATCATCGAGTGGCTGATGTCAATCATCAATACCGTGCTCATTTGCGCTTTGTGTTTGGTTTCTTCTACGATGAGGTCATCTTCCGTTAACCTCAAATCCGAAATTCCGTTGTTGATTTGTGCGTTTTTGATACTTTCGGTCAGGTTCACCATTGCAAGGTCATCGCCAAATTGAAAGTTTCGGTTTTCGCCGTCTTTCTCGTCACCGATACCGCTTTTGTTGGTTCTGTGATTTCCGACACCACTTTTTCTCAGCTTTCCAAAGATCTGGTCCAGTGCATAATCCCGCAAAGCTGCTTCCAGTTTAGCTGTCAGAATATTTTTACCATTTCCGGAACCGGAATTTCCATCTTCTGTTTTAACCTCTTCTTTGATGTAGCCTCGTTTTTTAAGATCTTCGATAAAGTCGTCCAAACCATATTCTTCATTGAAGATATCATATTCTTTATCGAGCATATCCAGCCAGTCAAAAGCCTCGTCCAAATCTCCGGAAGTATGGATGAGCAAGTCTTTGAAGACGCCAAAAACCCTGTCAAAATGCGAAATCTCTTCCGGAATATGCTTGCTGAACGTAAATCCTGTGTGGAAGTTTTTATTTTTATCTTTCATTGATCGATTTCAAATTGGAGATACAATTTAGGTATTATTAGCAAAATCTGAACCGTAAGAGTATAGAAAAAACTAATGATGCTAATACGTAATAAGAATTTTTAGATCTCGATTTTACAAAATCCATAATCTTTATTTTCCTATTCTAAAGTTTTATCTTTGCAATCAGAATTACCACTATGAAAGACCTAATGGGACGTGCTATCTGGGATTACTACCACAATAATAATCCAAAGGATTTGCAAACCGAAACTTCTATTTCCGAACTGGATGAACTTCCTGTTGATTATCTTTTTCGAGATTTTAAGGAGATGAATAAAATCGAACAAAAAGCTTTGAAATTAGCCAACGGAAAAGTTTTGGATATCGGAGCTGGAGCTGGTTCGCATTCTCTTTATCTTCAGAATGAAAGAAATCTTGAAGTTACAGCATTGGATATTTCTCCAAAGTCGATTGAAGTTTGTAAACTAAGAGGAGTCAAGAGTGCGGTTGCAGAAAATATGCTGCATTTTTCAGAAGGAACATTCGATACAATTCTTTTATTGATGAACGGAACTGGGATTTTCCAAAGCCTGAATGTCATCGATATTTACCTCAAAAAACTCCATTCTTTATTAAGTTCAAAAGGTCAAATTCTTATTGACAGCACTGATATTCTTTATATGTTTGATGAAGATGAGGACGGTGGTTTTTACATTCCGGCAGATGGTTATTATGGTGAGTTGGATTATATTGTCCATTACAAAGGCGAATCTGAGGATCCGATAAAATGGCTATATCTCGACTTTGATACTTTGAAAAATGCCGCTGAAAATAATGGATTTAAAATTGAAAAAGTTTTGCAGGATGAAGATTCTTATCTGGCTAGACTAACCAAGAAATAAAAAAAGCCTCGGAGTAATTCTCTGAGGCTTTTTCTTTTATTCTTTAGATTTTTTTCTTCTATTTTTCCATCTTCTGAATAAGATGATAAGAATTGGGATTATTAGTAGGAACGGCCAATAAGAAATTAATCCTAATATGAAACCGACAAAGTTGTTCCAGCCTTCCGCCAAAGAATCTGCAAACTGACTTCCAAAACCAATCTTAGATGTTACTGCATTTCTAGGATTATTTTTGATTAAAGTTAATTCAAGCGTGCTGTATTTTACTTTGTCATCAATGAATCTCAGTCTGCCTTTTGACGACTCTATTTCTTCTTCCAGATTACGAATGTTCTCCTGAATTTCTAAAATATCTTTTGTATTGGTACTTTTTTTTAGAAGCTCTCGGTATTTTTCTAGGTAAACCAATTTGTTCTCCAGTCTTATAGAAATATCGGTGTATTCTTCGGTAACATCATCTATCCCTATGTTTTTAGAAATTACATTTCCTAATTCTGAACTAAATGACTGTAAAAGATTATCAAAATTCTGATTAGGAACTCTGATGGTCATTCTCAACATTTCTTGATTATCACTATTATTGAAAGATTCTCCTTGCTTGTAAGCGTTCAGTTTTTTAAGATTGTCAGTAATAATTTTTTGAGCTTTGTTAATATCACCAACTTCAATTTCCATTCTGCCGCTTTTGATTATTTTCTGAGCAATTTTTTGGGAATCGTTGGAAGGTTCTTTTTCTTGAATTGAATGTGGTGGAGTAGCGATTAATTTGTCACTTTTCACATTTTCTTCGTCAACAATATCTACCAAAGCTGCGTTTACTGATGCTACTTCGTGGTTGTTATTTTGTTTTCCACAAGAAAAGATTGTTGCGAAAACAAATAGAAAATATATTTTTCTCATAAATGGGCTGTATTTTTTCAATCAGCATCAAAAATTATGCACAAAAAAAATCTTTTAGATAATTTCTAAAAGATTTTTATATTAATAATGTTATTTCGATTTTACCCAATCTCGATTCCATTTTCCACCGTTTCGTCAGGTGTTACGAAAGATAATTTTCCGTCTGGTTTTGTCGTCAATAAAAACATGCCTTGAGATTCTATTCCGCGGATTTTTCTTGGTGCAAGATTTAATAAAATCATCACTTGTTTTCCAATCAATTCCTCTGGAGAAAAGCTTTCCGCAACACCGGAAACAACTGTTCTGATATCAACGCCCGTATCTACTTTGAACTTCAATAATTTGTCTGCTTTCTCTACTTTTTCAGCTTCAAGAATTGTTGCAGTTCTCAAGTCGATTTTAGCAAAATCATCAAAAGTAATTTCGTCTTTCATAGGGTTGGCGTTAGGATTTGTTTTCTTATTGTTTTGTTTGGTGTCTTCCAGTTTCTTGATTTGAGTTTCGATAACATCGTCTTCGATTTTTGAGAACAAAAGAGAAGCTTCGTTGATTTTGTGACCAGTTTCAATTAAAACAGATTTAGTTTCAACATCATTCCAATCTGATTTCTGAACATTAAACATACTTAATAATTTCTCAGAACTGAAAGGCATAAAAGGCTCACACAACTGCGCTAAAGCCACAGCAATCTGAGCGCCTGCAAATAAAGAATGTGCTGCTTTTTCAGGATTATCTTTAATGGTTTTCCAAGGCTCTTCTGTTTGAAGATATTGGTTTCCAAAACGAGCTAAATTCATTAAAGCTGTTAAAGAATTTCTAAATTCATAGTTTTCTAAGAAGCCTGAAATTTCTTTTGCAGCTTTATTTATTTCAATTAATTCAGGCGCATTTACATCACCTTCAGGAACAACGCCATCATAATATTTATGAATCAAAACCGCAACTCTGTTGATAAAGTTCCCAAAAATTCCAACTAACTCAGAATTATTCTTCGTCTGAAAATCCTTCCAGGTAAAATTATTATCTTTAGTTTCCGGAGCTGATGAAAGAAGAGTGTATCTCAAAACATCCTGTTGTCCAGGGAAATCTTCAACATAGTCGTGTGCCCAGACTGCCCAGTTTCTTGAGGTTGAAATTTTATCGTTTTCAAGATTCAAAAATTCAAAAGCAGGCACATTTTTAGGCATAATAAAATCACCGTGAGCCTTCATCATTGCAGGGAAAATAATACAGTGGAATACAATATTATCCTTTCCAATGAAATGAACTAAATCACTTCCTTCACTTTGCCAATAATCTTTCCAGTCTTTTCCATTTTTTGCAGCCCATTCTTTTGTGAAAGAAATATAGCCAATCGGTGCATCAAACCAAACGTAAAGTACTTTTCCTTCAGCATTCGGAAGTGGAACAGGAACGCCCCAATTCAAATCTCTGGTCATGGCACGAGGTTTTAAGCCGTCGTTTAACCAGGATTTAACCTGTCCGTAAACATTCGGTTTCCAGTCATCTTTGTGACCTTCGATAATCCATTCGTTCAGGAAATCTTCGTATTCATTTAATGGTAAATACCAGTTTTTTGTTTCTTTTAAAATCGGAACATTGCCGCTTAACATTGATTTTGGATTAATCAATTCTGATGGCGAAAGGGTAGAACCACATCTTTCACATTGGTCACCATAAGCATTTTCGTTGCCACAATTTGGGCAAGTTCCCACAATATATCGGTCTGCTAAGAATTCTCCAGCCTGCTCGTCAAAATACTGCTCAGACATTTCTTCCGTAAATTTCCCTTTTTCATAAAGGACTTTAAAGAAATCCTGACTTGTTTCGCGGTGATTCGCCGATGTCGTTCTTGAATATTCATCAAAAGAAATCCCCAAATCTGAGAATGATTTTTTGATGATTTCGTGGTATTTATCAACAATATCTTGTGGTGTAACACCTTCTTTTTTAGCTCTTATAGTGATAGGAATCCCATGCTCATCGCTACCGCAGATAAACGCAACATCTTTTCCTAATCTTCTTTGGAATCTAGCATAAACATCTGCAGGAATATAAACTCCCGCCAAATGCCCAATATGAACCGGTCCGTTTGCATAGGGCAAAGCCGCCGTAATCATCTTTCTGTTTGACATTTTCTAATTGAAATTTTGAGTTGCAAAAATACGATTTTCATTTTTAAAATCAGATAAGTACAAGTAATATTAAAATGGATGAAAATCAGCTAGTTTTTTTAGTTAATGAGATTTATGAAAATTGGAAAATCAAATTAGTGGAAATGAAAATTTTTCACTTGTCTTTGTAAGTCCTTTCTATATCCTATGTTAGTCCTTTGTTAGTTATTGATGTGTTTGTTTAAATTTAGTTTTTTAATGTTTTTAGGTTTATTAATTTAATTAAAAATTTATTTTTATTGAATATTTTAATTTTTATTAAAGTCACGAATTTATTGATGTTTTCAACGATTTGGAATATTCTAAAAATTATGATTTGTTTCATTTTTGATTAATATAGGATTAATATTGGTTAATTTAGAAGAAGAAAAATAGACTTAAAAACCGAAAAAATTGTTAAAAATCAATATTTGTTAAAAAAATTAACATTGATTTAAGTATTTGATATTCAGTTATTTGTTTTATTGTTGCTTGTTTTTTTTATCGAAATGCTGTGCTAAATTCACTGATTTTAAAAATATTTTAACACAATGTCGTTTTTTTTATAAATTGCAAAACTAGATTAAGTGTAATCTGGAAACAAATAAGAAAATAATATAAACCTTAAAAATTTATTTTTTGTGAGAAACTATAATGTATTAAAAATTGCTCCTGCATTTCTCTTGCTTGGAACAATGCTACATGCACAACAAACTGATTCGGCCAAAAAAGAAACCGAGATCGAACAAGTTGTGTTGATTGGTTATGGTAAGCAGAAGAAAACAGATCTTACAGGGTCTATCACTGCATTAACCACAGAAGACTTTAATAAAGGTGCAGTAACTACGGCTGAAGGACTTATAAATGGTCGATCTTCGGGTTTGGTTATTACCCAATCTGGAACACCAGGTAGTGAGGCAACAATTAGAATTAGAGGAGGCTCTTCTTTAAATGCAAGTAATGATCCTTTATTAGTTGTTGATGGATTACCTTTGGATGGAGTTTCTTTATCGACACTTAACCCGAATGATATAGAGTCTTTCTCTATTTTAAAAGATGCTGCTTCTACAGCAATCTATGGTTCTAGAGGTTCTAACGGTGTTATTTTAGTTACTACAAAAAAAGGAAGTAAAAAATTGAGAGTTTCACTTAATGCTTTTACTACGGTGAATACTTTGGCCAAAAAAATTGACGTTTATTCTGGAGATCAGTTCCGAGAGATTATTAATCAGTACGCTCCAGAAAAAGCATATCTTTTAGGAACAGCCAATACAGACTGGCAAAAAGAAATTCTTAGAACCACTGTAACAACTGATATTAATGCTTCTATTTCTGGTAGCTTGTTTGGTAAAGTGCCTACGCGTTTTTCAGTTGATAACTTGGATAATTCTGGATTGTTAATGACTTCTCAATTCAGAAGAACAACAGCTAACTTAGCTTTAAGTCCTAGTTTTTTAGATGATCATTTGAAGTTTAATATTACTGGAACATATTCTTATACTTTTAAAAATAACGCTAGTGAAGATGCAATAAAAAATGCAATTTCATATGATCCTACAAAACCTGTTTATGATACAAGTTCTCCATTCGATGGATATACAGAATGGACAAGAGTAGATGCGGGAGTTTTAAAAACTTTTGGAGTTAGCAACCCTGTAAGTATGTTGAGAAACAAGCATGATGTACAAAATTTCAGAAGATTTTTTGGAAATGTGAATATGGAATATAAATTCCATTTTTTACCTGATTTAAGACTGATTGTAAATGCGGGTCTTGATAGTAAAGAATTAGATGGTCATGTAACTACAAATCCTTATTCTAGAAACGGATATTTCTCAGTTGCAGGAGGTAATCCTCAGTTTTATGGAGAGAACTCATACTCAGATGAGAGTATTTTAAATAAGAATGGTAATTTCCAGCTAAACTATACTAAGGCATTTGGTAAGTTTAATTTAGAAGCCATGGGAGGTTATGAATATCAGAATTATCATAAAATAAAATCTTCTTCTGGTAATACATTACTGTATTCTTTAGATCCTTCGAATAACTTCTATAATCCAGACACAAAACCAGATTTAAATCTACAGGCTTTTTTTGGAAGGTTAAATTTGGGTTGGGATAATAAGTATCTAGTTACAATTAACTACAGAAGAGACGGATCTTCACGCTTTAGTAAAAATAACAGATGGGGAGACTTTGGAGGTGTTGCGGCAGCTTGGAAAATTTCTGAAGAAAGTTTCTTGAAAGGAAATTCTACACTTTCCGATTTGAAACTAAGAGCGAGTGTTGGTAAAACTGGCCAACAAGATATAGGTGATTGGAGATATGATTATTTTAAAACTTATAATGTTTCATCTACATTGTATTATCAACTAGGAAATGAGTATTACTTAATAGCAAAACCTAACGGATATAATGAAAATCTGAAATGGGAAGAGAGCTTAAAATATAATTTAGGTTTAGATTTCGGTTTCTTGAATAATAGAATCAAAGGTACTTTAGATTTTTACTTAGCTGATACTAAAGATTTGTTATCTATCGTGCCAGAAGGGCCATTGGAGAATTTAAGAATCATTGGACCTCAAAATATTGGTAAATTACAATCTAAAGGTGTTGATCTTGGTTTAGATGTAAAAGCAGTTAAAAATGAGAAATTTACTTTAAACTTTAACTACAATGTATCTTATAATAAAATGGAGATACAAGAATTGCAAGTTAATGGTGTAGATAAAGGTAATGTTGGATTAGGTGGCTATGTTCAGACATTTAGGGAAGGTTATTCTCCATATGCGTTTTGGGTATATCAACAAGTGTATGATTCAAACGGTAGACCAGTGGAGGGAGCTTATGTAGATAGAAATGGTGATGGTGAAATTACAACAGCAGATAAATATAATTATAAAAAACCACAAGCCGATGTAACTATGGGATTGATGACCAATGCTACTTTTGGAAAACATTGGGATTTTTCAATGGGATGGAGAGCAAGTCTTGGTAATTATGTATATGATCAGATTTCTGCAGATAGATCGCAGATGAATCATATAAATAACACCGTTGATAATAATATAAATAATGCTCCAGTAGATTTTAATAATACCCGTTTTGCGGAAGCTAATAAGGTTTCAGATTACTATGTTAAAAACGGTAATTTCTTAAAGCTTGACAATCTTACTGTAGGTTATACTTTCAACAATTTTATGGGCAATAATGCTTCTTTAAGAGTTTATGGAGCTGCTCAAAACGTATTAATAATTACAAAATATAAAAATTTAGATCCTGAAGTATTTAACAATGGAATGGATAACTCTATTTATCCAAGAGCGAGAATGTTTACTTTAGGAATAAACGCTAATTTTTAAATCTAATTCACAATGAAAATTAAGAAACTAAATATATTTAAATTAAGAAATCTAGCTATTGCAGGTATCTTTTTATTAACAACTACTTCATGTCTTAATGATCTTGATGTGTCTGTTAATGATGACGAATTATATACCTCAGAACAATTTTATGCTAATCCAGCTTCATACAAACAGTTTTTAGCAAAAATTTATGCGGGATTATCTGTAACTGGTCAACAATCTGGTAATGGACAATCTGACTTAGGTTCTGAAGATGATGGAGGACCGAATGAAGGCTTTTCACAATATTTAAGAGGATATTGGCAATTGCAGGAACTAACAACAGATGAGGCTATAATTGCTTGGGGCGAAAGTGATAACCCTACCATTAGAGATTTGAACTTCAATACTTGGAATGCGGATAATGTTTTCAATGAAGCATTTTTTGCTAGAGTATTTTTCCAAGTAGGTCTTGTGAATGAATACTTAAGAGAGACAACTGATGACAAGTTAAACTCAAGAGGTGTTTCAGAAGATTTGAAAGCACAAATAAAAACTTTCAGAGCTGAAGCAAGATTTTTAAGAGCTTTGACTTACTATCACGCGATTGATATTTACGGTAAAATGCCTTTTGCAACAGAAAATGATGCTTTAGGAACTAAGCCAGTGATGCAGTCTAGAGATTATATGTTCAATTATGTGATTAATGAACTGAATTCTATAGAGGGGGATCTTCCCGCTCCAAAAATGAATGAATATGGAAGAGCTGATCAAGCTGCTCTTTGGATGCTCAAAGCGAAATTATACATCAATGCAAAAGTATACACTGGCGCTGATAAAAGTTCAGAAGCTTTGACAGAAGTTGAAAAAGTAATTGGATCTACTTATAAAGTAGCGCAGATTCCTTATGCTGATTTATTCAAGGCTGATAATAATTCGAATGGAGCACAAGATGAAATCATTTTCCCAATCAATTTTGATGGTGTTAAAACAAGAACTTATGGTGGTACTACTTATCTTATCCACGCAAGTTGTACAAATGAAGTAGGCGCTACATTAGGAATAGATTTCGGATGGCAAGGATTTAGAGTTCGTCAAGAATTTATGCAAACAGTAGGGAATTCTGACGCAAGGGTTATGAAAGTAGTAGGAAGTACAGATCCTGAATTTATTTCTGATTATTCTAAATTTGAACAAGGTGCAAAGTTGATTAAGTTTTCTAATAAAACTTCAACAGGAGCTAATGGTAGTGATCTTAACTTTACTGATGCGGATTTCCCATTATTTAGAATGGCGGATGCTTATTTAATGTATGCTGAGTTAGCGGTAGTGAACGGAAAAGGTAGTTTAGCGAATGCGCTTACTTATGTTAACGAACTTAGAACAAGGGGAGGGGCTGCAACTGTTTTACAATCGGCTTTGAATGCAGATTTTATTTTAGCAGAGCGTGCTAGAGAGCTTTACTGGGAAGGTTATAGACGTCAAGATTTAATACGTTTTGGTAAATATACTTCAGGATATAACTGGCAATGGAAAGGTGGAAGTATCAATGGTAATAGTCTTCCTGAATACAGACAACTTTTCCCAATTCCAAATAAATATCTGAATCTAAATAGCAATCTTTCTCAAAATACAGGATATTAATTTAAAGAAAAATTTTAAGAAATGAAAAATCATAAAATATATAAATTTTTCTTCGCAATTATAATGCTTTTTAGTGTTATGTCTTGTGAAGATAGAGAGAAAATTACGATAGAAGAAAATGATGCTCCTATAGTAATGGATTTATCAAAAGAATCAGTCTTTCTTGATGGTAATTTTCCAAATAATCCTGCATTAACTGTCAATTGGGATGCAGCAAGTTATTCTGTTCCCACGGAAATCAATTATGTAGTGGAAGCATCTAGTACAGAAAATTTTACACAACCTTATGTTCTTGGAACATTTGGACAGTCTGTTAAATATGCAACATTTACGGCAGTACAGATGAACAATGCTGCGGCAGGCGTTGGACTTCCTGCAGATGTTGCTGGTAAAATGTATTTGAAAGTTAGATCTTATATTGGAACATCTCAACAATTACAACAGGAATCTAATGTAACATCTGTGATGGTAACACCATACAAATTGGTTTATCCAGATTTCTTCCTAGTAGGCGAGGCTTCTTATGTCGGATGGACAGCTAGTGCTGCTCAAATTCTTCATAAGGTTGAAAATGAGTCTATCATTTACACATATCTTGAAAAAGATAAGAACTTTAGATTCTTGGGACAACAAGATTGGAGCCCGCTCAATTATAGTATAGATGATGCTACAACGGATGCTGCGAATAGATATTTCAAACAAGTGTCTTCCAACATAACTGTTGCAGACCACGAAAATATGAAGTTTACTGGTGAAACAGGAATCTATAAAGTTATAATTAATGCAGACAAAAGTGTTCAATCTCTTAAAGCTACAGCTTCCCCAATTCCAGCTTTCGATATCCCACAAGTTTATCTGGTAGGTAATGTAGCGGGTGTTAATTGGTCAGCCGAAAATGCTATTGCTATGACAAAAACAGGAGCGGGTGTATTCGAATATACTACGACGTTACCTGCGGATGCCGAATTTAAATTCTTAGGTCAAAAATCTTTTGGAGATCTAGATTGGGGTAATATTTCTGCTGATGGTGCTAGTGGTTTCCTAGGGCCAAAAGGAGATAATGGTAATGTTAAGTTTGTTGGAGACGGAGGTTCTTACAAAATTACAGTCAACATCAAAGCAGGTATTTATACTATCGTTAAACAATAATTCCAGTTTTTAATTATTAGAATATGAAAAATATATTTAAATTATTATTTGCATCATTGCTTGTTACAATCGTTTTTGTAGCTTGTGATAATGATGCTGACAGAGACTGGACTTCACCAGAGGCTAGTTTCAAATTATATGACACTACTTTAGGAAGTAATGTGTTATATGAAACAATGAAGGATAATCCTTTTACCCTAACTTGGGATAAAACAGGCTCTTCAGAATCTACTATCGTATTTTCAACGACAGAAGATTTTGCAAATAAAATGACTTTAGGCACTTCTACTAGTAATACATTTACTACAACGATAGGTGATATTAATAGTAAATTTCTTCAAGCTGGTTTATCAACATATGCATCTTCAAATGTTTATCTACGTATAGAAGCAGGTGCAGAAGTTTCTAATACAATTAATTTTGCAGTAACACCGTATCCAGTAGCTGGACCTGTTATCACGGCTCCTACTTCTGGTAGTGTGGTAAGCTTAGATGTAAATAAACCGGATGATCTTATCAAAATAAACTGGAGTGATTATTCATCTGGTATTGATGTGAAATATACTGTTAGTCTTGCTAAAAAAGGAGGCTCTTTCAGTAACTTGGGAACTGTTACTAGTACGGTTGCTAATCCTGTAAAATCACTTGAGTTAACAAGCAAAGATTTTGTATTTGCATTATTGAATGCCGGAGCGGCAGCTAATGTACAGTCAGAGTTTGATGTCAAAGTAACTGCTGAAACAAAATCAACAGGAACAATTACATTAGTTTCTGAGGTTGTGACTTTCAAAGCTACTCCTTATGAAGTGACTTCATATCTTTATGCACCAGGAGCATATCAGGGGTGGACTCCTGCTACAGCAGAAAGTTTGATTTCTCCAAAAAGTGATGGCATCTATACAGGGTATATTAAGTTTACAGAGGCAAATTCCGAATTTAAGATTACAACTGCAAGAAATTGGGATAATAGCTATGGTACAACAGATAACGTAAATCTTATTTATAACGGAGGAGGTAATCTAAAAGCTCCAAATACAGGTTATCAAAAATTGACTGTAAATACAAACACGCTTGTATTCTCATTAGAAGCATATTCTTGGGGACTAATTGGTGATGCTACACCCGGAGGATGGGATGCTGATACCGATATGACTTGGAATAGTTCTAACCAAACTTGGGAAATTGCTAATATTGCACTCGTGGGTGGGAAAAATATCAAATTCCGACTAAATGATGCTTGGACTACCAATTATGGTGGATCTGGTGGAAACCTAGTATCAGGTGGTAGTGATATTCAAGTGGCTGAATCAGGAAACTACAAAATTGTTTTAGATTTGGTTAACTTAAAATATTCAGTTATTAAGCTTTAAACCTTAAAAATCATATAGAAAAGTGTTGCGGTTTCGCAGCACTTTTTTTATATTGTACAACATATATAAACCTTAGAAAAATGAAATCGCCATTGGCTATTTTTTATTAATTAGTTAATAAGCGATTCCATTTGACCTTAAAAAAATAAATTTAGTCAAATGAAAAAATTCACCATTGGAGCAGCTTTGCTTACTATGATGTTTAACGGAGTTTATGCTCAAAGTCTAAAGTCTCCGGACGGAAAATTTGAAATGAATTTCCAATTGAAAAACGGCGTTCCAGTTTATAATCTGAAATATAACGGAAACGTAGTTGTAGAAGATTCTAAATTAGGATTAAGACTGTTCAAAGATTCTTCTATCAAATTTGCTTCCGAGATTGCAAAACCGGAAGATGCAAGTTTTGACCTCAATAACGGCTTCACAAAAACAGCGGAGAAAAGAGATTCTAAAAACGAAACTTGGCAGCCGATTCTTGGCGAAAAGAAAAACTATATCAACAATTACAACGAATTAGCATTGACGCTGAATCAAACTTCTTCCGACAGAAGTATTGTTGTAAAATTCAGATTGTTCAATGATGGATTAGGATTCAGATACGAGTTCCCTCAACAAAAAAATCTGAATTATTTCGTAATCAGAGAAGAAGATTCTGAGATTGATTTCCCAACCGATATGAAGGCTTGGTGGATTGTTGCAGATTACGATTCTCAGGAATACCAATATCAGACTACTAAAATTTCCGAAATCCCAGCTCAATGGCCAAAAGCTTTTGATTCAAATGCTTCTCAGACTTTAATCAAAAATGCAGTTCAATCACCTTTGATGTTGAAAAAAGAAGGAAAAGACCAGTTGTATATCAATGTTGGAGAAGCTGCAGTTTTAGATTATCCGGCTTCACATTTAGAAGTTGATGCTCAGAATTTCAAATTCAAAACGCATTTAACAGCTGACAGACAAGGTGCAAAAGGTTATATTCAAACACCGACTGTGACGCCATGGAGAACCATTATCGTTGCGCCAAAAGCAGAAGATGTAATGGCTTCTAAAATGATGTTCAACCTGAATGAACCTACAAAATACAAAGACACGTCTTACATCAAACCAACCAAATATATGGGCGTTTGGTGGGAAATGATTATCGGAAAATCCCAGTGGGCGTACTCTACAGCAGAAAATGTTCATATCGGAAAAACAGATTTCTCTAAACTAACACCAAACGGAAAACACGCCGCCAACAATACAAAAGTTAAAGAATACATCGATTTCGCTTCAGCAAACGGTTTCCAAGGCTTGTTGATAGAAGGCTGGAACACAGGTTGGGAAGATTGGTTTGGACATTCCAAAGAATTCGTTTTTGATTTCATCACGCCTTACCCAGATTTTGATATCAAAATGCTGAATGATTATGCGCATTCAAAAGGCATCAATTTGATTATGCACCACGAGACTTCCGGTTCAGCAACCAACTATGAAAGATGGGCAGATGATGCGTTCAAATTGATGAATAAATATGGTTACAAATCTGTGAAAACGGGTTATGTAGGCGACATCATTCCAAGAGGAGAGCACCATTATTCTCAGTGGACAATCAACCATTTCTACAGAATTGCAGAGAAAGCTAATGATTATAAGATTATGGTCAACTCTCACGAATCGGTTCGTCCTGGCGGAGAAAGCAGAACCTATCCAAACTGGATTTCTGCAGAAGCAGCTCGTGGAACAGAGTACGAAGCTTTCGGTGGAAACAAACCAGACCATCAGACGATTTTGCCTTTCACACGTTGGATGGGCGGTTCTATGGACTACACGCCGGGGATTTTCCAGACTAAGTTAGATTACTATTTCCCGGGTGACAAACGTTTCGTTCAGACGACTTTGGCAAAACAATTGGCGCTTTACGTCGTGATGTATATGCCTCTTCAAATGGCGGCAGATTTACCGGAGAATTACGCAAAGCATATGGACGCATTCCAGTTCATCAAGGACGTTGCTGCAGATTGGGACGACACCAAAATCCTTTCCGCGGAACCTGGAGACTACATCCACACGGCGCGTAAAGCAAAAGGAACTGAAAACTGGTTCGTAGGTGGCGTTACCGACGAAAATCCAAGAGATTACACCGTAGATTTCTCTTTCCTCGACAAAGGCAAAAAGTACGAAGCAACAGTTTATGAAGACGGTAAAGATGCCGATTACATCAACAATCCGCAGAGTTACAAAATCTACAAAAAGACAGTGGACAGCAAAACCAAACTTCCAATCCATTTGGTAAGAAGCGGAGGTTACGCCATTTCCCTAAAACCGATAAAATAATTAAAAATTCCCCTTCCCTGAAGGGGAGATTTTCGAACTTGTTCGGAAATCGGGGGTAGTTTTTTCAGGAGCTATTTCCCGCTATCCGCTATATCTTTTTTGTTTTATCAAGTTTTGTTATCAAATCCAGATTTCAAAAAAAACAAAAAAGGATGCCGCTACTATCGGGGCTATGGGCTACTACTTCAATCAAGACTTTGTCAAGGTTTAACGCTTTGACAAAGTTTTTCTTAAATTTTTTTTCAAAATCCTTTGATATGAATTGGATTTCCAAACTTTTCAACAAACAAAATATCTTTCTTTTCTTGCTGATAGGAATGGTCATCTTGGCGAAAGTCATTCCCTTCCACGAATCCTACAACCAGTATTTCAATCTGGCCGGATTTATAGATTGGGGAATCGCCGGAATTTTTCTGTTGTATGGACTCAAACTTAACCTAAAAGAAGTTGTAAAAGATGTCTCCAACTGGAAACTGCATTTGCTGATTCAATCGGGAACTTTCATTATTTTTCCATTGTTGGCGCTGATGTTTTATCCGTTTTTAAAAGACACGGCTTATTATAATATCTGGCTCTCAGTTTTCTTTTTGGCAAGTTTACCTTCCACAGTTTCATCGTCTGTTGTAATGGTTTCGATTGCAAAAGGAAATGTCACTTCTGCCATTTTCAACGCATCGATTTCCGGAATTATCGGGATTGTGATGACACCTCTTTTGATGAGTTTTTTCCTCACAGCCAATGGAGAGTCCGGCAATCAATCCGAAATCATTCAACAGTTACTGCTTAAAGTTTTATTACCGATTATTTTAGGAATTTTACTCAATCCGATCTTCAAAAAATGGGTAGCCAAATATGCGAATGTCATCGCAGAATTTGACCGGCTGATTATTTTGCTCATCGTTTACGAAAGTTTTTCAACAGCGTTTATTGAGAATATTTTTGTAGCCGTGCCTTCATTTGTGTTTGTTGCATTGGCTTTTAGTGTAGTCTTTTTGTTTTTTGCAACTTACTACATTCTAAAATTCATAGCAGAAAAACTGAATTTTAAAAAGAAAGATGTAATCACAACAACCTTTTGTGGTTCAAAAAAATCCTTAGTTCACGGGAGTTTGTTTCTCTTGGTTTTAGGAATTCAGGATGACCAGAAAGTTTTGTTTTTGTTACCAGTAATGATATATCATAGTTTTCAATTATTCTATGTAAGTTGGTTAGCAAATAAAATCGCAAAAAGAACAGATGTTGACGAGATTTAATTTTATAATTGAATTGATCAGAAATTTAATATATAGACCTTAAAATAAATTAACCTTATGAAAAAAATATTCACGATTTCTTCCATAGTATTTTCTTCTATTTTCTATTCTCAGGTTCAGAAAGTAGAACCGGCATTTTGGTGGAGCGGAATGAAAAATCCTGAACTACAATTGTTGGTTTACGGAAAAGATATCCAAAATCTTCAGCCAGAATTCTCAAACGGAATCAAAATAAAAGAAGTTAAAAAAGTCGAAAACCCGAATTACCTTTTTGTAACCATCGACACAAACGGCGTTCAGCCACAAAAAGCAAAACTGAATTTCAAAAACGGAAACAAAACCGTTAAAACCATCGATTACGAATTCAAGCAAAGACAACAAAACTCAGCAAACAGAGATTCTTACACTTCTTCGGATGTAATGTATCTGATAATGCCGGATAGATTTGCCAACGGAAACCCAAAGAATGACAATACACCTGATACAGCCGAAAAATCGGACAGAACGAAAAACGGTGGGCGCCACGGTGGAGACATTGCGGGTATTGTAAAAAATCTGGATTACCTGAGCGAATTAGGTGTTACAACACTTTGGAACACACCTTTGCTGGAGGATAACGAACCAAGTTATTCTTACCACGGTTATGCCCAAAGCGATTATTACAAGATAGACCCGCGTTACGGAACCAACGATGATTACAAAAATCTGGCTGACGAACTTCACAAAAGAAAAATGAAACTCGTGATGGATTATGTGACCAATCACTGGGGTTCAAAAAGCTGGATTATCAAAGACTTACCAGCGAAGGATTGGATTCATTATTGGAATGGACAGGAAAATGGTTTCCAGAGAAGTAATTACAGAATGACAACCCAATTTGACACAAACGCCGCAAAAGTTGACGAAGCAGCTTGTATGGATGGCTGGTTTGATACGACAATGCCGGATATGAACCAAAGTAATCCAATGGTTGTCAATTATATGGCCCAGAATGCGATCTGGTGGATAGAATATGCAGGTTTGGACGGTTTCCGTGTGGATACTTATTCTTACAATGACAAAAAAGGAATTGCAGATTGGACAAAAAAAATTACTGACGAATATCCGAAATTCAATATTGTTGGAGAGGTCTGGATGCACGACCAAGCACAGATGTCTTATTGGCAAAAGGATTCCAAAATTGCGGCGATAGAAGGTTACAATTCTTATCTGCCATCTGTGATGGATTTTACGCTTCACGATGCTCTGGGGCAGGTTTTCCGCGAAGATTCTGGTTGGGATTCCGGGATGCAGAGAGTTTATGACAATTTTGCTAATGATTTTCTTTACCCAAATATCAATAATATTTTGGTTTTTGCTGAGAATCACGATACGAACAGATTCAATCAGATTTTCCCGAAAGTTGAAGATTACAAATTAGCGATGAGTTTGATTCTTACAGTTCGTGGAATTCCGCAATTGTATTACGGTTCCGAGATTGGGATGGCTGGAGACAAAAACAACGGCGGCGATGGCGAGATTCGTAAAGATTTTCCAGGAGGTTGGGCTGGCGATGCGAATAATGCTTTCACAAAATCAGGAAGAACAGCTTCTCAAAACGAATATTTCGATTACACCAAAAAACTTTTAAATTGGAGAAAAGGAAACGAAGCGGTTCACACCGGAAAAACTTTGCATTACATCCCGAACAACAATGTTTACGTTTACTTCCGATATACGGATAGCAAAAGAGTAATGGTTGTCATCAATAACAATAAAGAAACTCAAAATCTGGATTTGAAACGTTTTTCTGAAGGTTTAAAGAATTTTAGAACAGGAAAAGATATTATCTCTGACAAAGATTTTGATTTGAAAACGAATTTATCTGTCGCTGGAAAATCTTCATTAATTTTAGAATTGAAATAATAACTGAATTCAAAACCAAGAAAATGTAATTGAGTTTCCGAACAAATTTTTACATTCGTTTAATTATATTTTGAATATGAAAAATCAATTACAACTGGCAAATCGTTTTCGAGAAGTTATCCTGACTGGAACTTGGATTGCGAACACGAATTTCAAAGACCAGCTGGAAAATTTGGATTATAAAATGGCTACGGCTAAGTTTCAGAATCTCAATACGATTTCTGTTCTTGTACAGCATATTCATTATTATATCAAAGGAATCAAAAACGTTTTGCTTGGTGGTAGTTTGGAAATAAGAGATAAATTCAGTTTTGATTTTCCACCTCTAGAATCTCAAGAGCAATGGGACAATTTTCTTGATGGTTTTTGGAACGATTCTGAGGAATTTGCAAAATTGATAGAAAATTTACCTGATGAAAAACTAGATGCAGATTTTGTCGATGAAAAGTATGGAACTTATATCAGAAACATTGATGGAATGATAGAACATAGCTACTATCACCTTGGTCAGATTGTGTTAATTAAAAAAAATATAGAAACTCAAAAATAAAATCAAATGAAGAAAATAATTTCACTCTTTCTACTGTCATCGTTCTTAATATTTTCCAATTCAGTTCTGGCTCAGAAAAAAGGCTTTTATGAGAATGTTCAGAAAAAGAATATCAACAAACTGTTAGATGATTTCAATACGTTTGCAGCTGATGCAGATTTTGATAAATACTTTGATTGCTTTGCAGAACAATCAACTTTTATTGGGACAGATGCAACGGAAGTTTGGAACAAAAAAGAATTCAAAGATTGGGCAAAACCATTTTTCGATAAGAAAACAACTTGGAACTTCAAATCTTTAAAACGAAATATCTATTTCAGCAAAGACGGAAATTACGCTTGGTTTGATGAAATCCTTGACACCCAAATGAAAATTTGCAGAGGTTCAGGTGTAGTAGAAAAAATCGGTGGGAAATGGAAAGTGAAACAATATGTTCTGTCCGTTACAGTCCCTAATGAAGTGGTTGATGAAGTAACAAAAATTAAAGCACCTATCGAAGATGCATTAATTCTAAAATTAAAATAATGAGAGCAAAACAAACAGATACAATTTATACAAAGAGAATAAAACCAAATCTTTCCATCGCTCAGATCATAAATATGAGTATGGGATTTTTGGGAATCCAAATGGCATTTGGATTGCAAAACGGAAATGCAAGCCGTATTCTAGCAAACCTTGGCGCTGACGTTCACGAGCTCTCGTGGTTTTGGTTGGTTGCGCCGGTCACAGGCTTGATTGTCCAGCCAATTATCGGTCATATGGGCGACAACACATGGAGTCCGCTTGGTCGTAGAAAACCATACTTTTTGATTGGTGCCGTTTTGTGCGCTATCGGTTTGGTTCTCCTTCCAAATGCAGCCTCAGTAACGCATATGATTGCCGCAAATGTTTTATTGTTAGCGGTAATTTTCCTTGCGATGATGGATTTTTCTGTCAACATTGCAATGGAACCTTTCCGGGCTTTGGTCGGTGATATGTTACCAAAACATCAAGGAACTTTAGGGTTTTCCATCCAAACCATTTTGATCGGAATCGGGGCAGTGATTGGTTCAGAAATGCCAAACTGGTTAACGAAATTAGGAATATCGAATGTCGCGCCGGAAGGTTATGTGGCTGATAATGTAATCTATGCTTTTTACATTGGAGCAACAGTTTTAATTGTTTCAATTTTATATACGATTTTCACAACCAAAGAATATTCTCCAAAAGAATTTGCAGAATTCGAAGGCGGAAAAGAAGTAGTGGAAGAGCATTCCAAGTTCTCTGATATGTTCAAGGATTTTGCGAATATTCCAAACCTGATGAAGAAACTAGGAATCGTTCAGTTCTTCTCTTGGTTTGCACTTTTTACAATGTGGGTTTTCACGACAAGTGCTTTGGCGACGCATCATTTTGGATTATCACCGACAGATACGAAATCAATTGAGTTCAACAAAGCCGGAGATTTAACGGGACATTTATTCGGTTTATACAATCTCTTTGCAATTCCATTTGCATTTTTACTAACGCCGATTGCAAAAGCGATTGGGAAAAAACAAACGCACGCTTTAGCTTTGGCAAGTGGTGGTTTAGGATTGATTTCGATGTATTTTATCAAGGATACTTCGATGCTTTGGATTTCGATGATAGGATTGGGATTTGCGTGGGCAAGTATTTTGGCAATGCCATATGCAATGTTGATTGATGCAATTCCACAAAGAAAAATGGGCGTTTATATGGGGATTTTTAATTTCTTCATTGTTGTTCCTCAAATTATCAATGGTGTGTTTGGTGGACCAATAGTTTCAAAACTTTTCGGAAATATGGCGATTGATTATGTTGTAGTAGGTGGTGCTTGTATGTTGTTGGGCGCTTTGATTACTTTGATTTTCATCAAATCTCAAGAAGAATCGCCGAAAGAAATTGAAGAGGAAATTCAGCAGGTTCATTTTTAATAATAAAGTAAGTTGTCACATTGAGCTTGTCGAAGTGTCTACTATATAAAATCCACCAATCGGTGGATTTTTCGTTTTTGTTGAATAAAATTTCATCAAAAATTAAAATTCAAAACCAAAAATTTTAGATTCAAAGTAAAATTTTAGGCATCGTATTTTTTTTGGCTTTCAAAACTTGGAAATCAATACTTTATCTCTGATTTTGGTTTTGATGAATATCGTATAAAATCAAATATTTTATATGTTTTCAATACTTATGAAGAGAAATTTTTGTGAAAACATCAATGTTTATTGGAATTAGTTTATACATTTGTACCGTTGAAAACAAACAGATGAATAGCACAATCATTATTCTTGTCATTCTTGTCATTATCGGATTCCGACGGTGAGTGATGGCTTGTGATAATTATTGAATTGAAATAATACAAACCATTCTCACTGCGAGGATGGTTTTTTATTTTCCTAAATCTAACAAACAAATATAAAATCGATACAAAATGTACTACAATGACGAAAGTGTTCTCTTCTTTGATGGGGAATATGTGAAAGCAAAAGAAGCCAAGACCGATTTGTACGGTCAATCATTACACTACGGATATGCTGTTTTCGAAGGGATTAAATCTTATAAAACCGCAAACGGAACCAAGATTTTCAAAGCAGAAGAACATTACGACAGACTAAGAAGGTCTGCCCAAACAATGATGATGCCTTTCGATTATTCAACCGAAGAAATGGTGGAAGCAACTTATAAATTACTCGAAATTAATAATCTAAGTAATGCATACATTCGTCCATTGGTCATTTGTTCTCCCAATATGGCTTTATCAAAAGGTCAAAAAAGTTATCTGGTAATCGAGGTTTGGAATTGGGATAACGGTTATATGGCAAACAAAATGAGGATTATGACTTCATCATTTGAACGCCCAAATCCAAAAGCTTTCAAAGTGGAAGCAAAAGTGAGCGGTCATTATGTAAACTCTATTTTAGCTTGTCAGGAAGCGAAAGATAAAGGTTTTGATGAGGCTTTGGTTTTAGATGCAGAAGGAAATGTGGCAGAAAGTTCAGGTGCCAATATCTTCTTCGAAAAAGACGGAAAACTCTTCACGCCAGCAAAAGGAAGTATTCTTCCAGGAATCACAAGAGCAACAGTTTTCGAAATCTGCAACCAACTGGGAATTCCTTACGAGGAAAAATTCTTTAAACCGGAAGAAATGAAAGGCGCGGACGCTGGTTTTTTCTGCGGAACAGCGGCCGAAATCGTAGCATTAGGTTCTCTTGATGACGTTCCTTTCAAACTGAATTGGGAAGAGAGTTTAGCATCAAAAATTCAAACAGCTTACCGTCATTTGGTGTTAGAAGAAGATTATTCATACTTGAAATCAAACTTGCAATATGTGTAACGTAGAACTGAACAAATATTCCAAAACCCTCACAAAAGACCCAACGCAACCAGCCACTCAGGCAATGTTTTACGGAATCGGTTTTGAAGAAGAGGATTTCGATAAAGCACAGATTGGAATCGCAAGTATGGGCTACGACGGCAACACTTGCAATATGCACCTGAATAGTCTGGCTGAGATTGTAAAAAAAGGAGTCAAAGAACAAAATTTGGTTGGATTAATGTTCCATACCATAGGAATCAGCGATGGGATGACCAACGGAACAGACGGAATGCGTTATTCTCTCGTAAGCCGTGACATCATTGCGGATTCTATCGAAGCAGTTTGCGCAGGACAATATTACGACGGATTGATTACAGTTCCGGGTTGCGATAAAAATATGCCGGGTTCTCTGATGGCGATGGCGCGTCTTGACCGTCCTTCGATAATGGTTTACGGAGGAAGTATTGCACCGGGACATTACAAAGGTGAAGATTTGAATATCGTTTCAGCTTTCGAAGCATTAGGAAATAAAATCGCAGGTAAAATTTCCGAAGAAGATTTTCAAGGTGTGATTCAAAATTCCTGTCCAAGCGCTGGTGCGTGTGGTGGAATGTACACAGCTAATACAATGGCATCAGCAATCGAAGCACTCGGAATGAGTTTGCCATATTCTTCATCTTATCCAGCTTTAAGCAAAGAGAAAAAGGAAGAATGCCAGTTCGCTGGACACTATATTAAAATCCTTTTGGAAAAAGACATTAAACCATCTGATATAATGACACCGAAAGCATTCGAAAATGCTTTGAGATTGATTATGATTTTGGGTGGAAGTACCAATGCCGTTCTGCATTTTATCGCCATTGCAAAATCTATCGGATACGATTTGACTTTAGATGATTTCCAAAAAATCAGTGATGAAACGCCATTTTTAGCTGACCTTAAACCAAGTGGGAAATACCTGATGGAAGACCTTCACAATGTTGGTGGCGTTCCGGCGGTGATGAAATATCTTTTGGATTTAGGACTGCTTCACGGCGATTGCTTGACGGTAACAGGAAAAACGATTGCTGAAAATCTGGAACACGTGACTTCGATTATCGACAGAGAACAAAATATCATTCACGATATCAAAGACCCAATCAAAGCAACTGGTCATATCAGAATTTTGTACGGAAATCTTGCCGAGAAAGGTTCTGTTGCGAAAATCACAGGCAAAGAAGGCGATTATTTCAAAGGAATAGCTATCGTTTTCGACGGCGAAAAAGAATTCATCAAAGGAATCGAAGATAAAAAAATTAAGGAAGGAAACGTAGTCGTTATCAAAAATGAAGGACCAAAAGGTGCTCCTGGTATGCCTGAAATGCTCAAACCAACTTCTGCTTTAATGGGTTCCGGTCTTGGGAAAAATGTAGCCTTGATTACAGACGGTAGATTTTCCGGAGGAACGCACGGTTTTGTTGTCGGTCATATCACACCGGAAGCTTTTGCCGGAGGCTTGATTGGATTAATTAAAGACGGCGATGTAATCGAATTGGATGCAGAAAAAAATACCATCAACGCACTTCTCTCAGACGAAGAAATAGCTAAAAGAAAATCTGAGTTCCAACAGCCAGATTATAAAGTAAAACGTGGCGTTTTGTACAAATATGCCAAATCTGTAGCAGATGCATCACAAGGGTGCGTCACAGATTTGTAAATTTTCAAACAGAATCCAAAGGATTCAATATCAGTAGCCGTAGGTAAAACCTATGGAAGAAATGAAATATAATCAAACAGAACCCGAAGGGTTCAATACCGATAGACAAACTATGGTAGAAATAAAAAGACATTTAAAATGAATAATACCATTTCACAAGCAGAAAATACAGAATTGGAACAGCAAAAATCGATAGAAATATCAGGTTCAAAAGCTGTTTTAGAAGCTTTGTTAAAGGAAAATGTACATACAGTTTTCGGTTATCCGGGTGGCGCAATTATGCCAATCTATGATGCATTGTATGATTATTCCGAAAAACTGAAACATATTTTGGTTCGCCACGAGCAAGGTGCAATTCACGCTGCGCAGGGATTTGCCAGAAGTTCTGGAAAAACAGGCGTTGTGTTCGCAACAAGTGGTCCCGGAGCAACTAATTTGGTAACAGGTTTGGCGGACGCAATGATTGATAGTAATCCAATTGTTTGCATCACGGGTCAGGTTTTTGCGTCACTTTTGGGAACGGATGCTTTTCAGGAAACCGATGTCATCAACATCACAACGCCAGTCACAAAATGGAATTATCAAGTCACCGATGCCACAGAAATTCCGGAGGCAATTGCCAAAGCATTTCATATTGCGAGTACAGGTCGTCCAGGTCCGGTTTTGATTGATATTACCAAAAATGCGCAAATACAATTATTCGAATATTTGGGTTACAAAAAATGCAATCACATCAGAAGTTATCGTCCCGAACCGGAAATCAGAAACGAATATATCGAACAAGCTGCAGAACTCATTAACCAAGCCAAAAAACCATTTGTCGTTTTCGGGCAAGGTGTGATTTTGGGAAAAGCTGAAGAAGAATTCAAAGCGTTTATTGAGAAAACAAACCTGCCAGCAGCAACAACTGTAATGGGATTAAGCGCACTAGAAACCAATCATCCGTTACACGTCGGAATGTTGGGAATGCACGGTAATTACGCACCAAATGTAATGACCAACGAATGCGATGTTTTGATTGCGGTCGGAATGCGTTTCGATGATAGAGTTACAGGTCGTTTGGACAAATATGCGAAACAGGCGAAAATAATTCATCTTGATATTGACCCAGCGGAAATCGATAAAAATGTGAAAACCACAGTTCCGGTTTGGGGAAATTGCAAAAAGACTTTACCAATGTTGACCGCACTTCTCAAAAAAAATGACCATTCAGCTTGGTTAAATGAGTTCCGAGAATTGGAAAAAGAAGAAATCAAAGAAGTTATTCAGAATGAACTTAATCCAACAACTGAAGTCCTGACAATGGGAGAAGTCATCAAAGTTCTGAACGATTTAACGAACGGCGATGCCATCATTGCAACAGACGTTGGTCAGCATCAAATGGTGACTTGCCGATATGCGAAATTTAATCATTCAAAATCCAGTGTAACATCTGGTGGTTTGGGAACAATGGGATTTGGTTTGCCGGCTGCGATTGGCGCTTGGTATGGTGCACCTGAAAAAACCGTTGTCGCGATTATTGGTGACGGAGGATTTCAAATGACATTACAGGAATTGGGAACAATTATGCAGTTTGGAGCGAAAGTCAAAATTATAATCCTTAATAACGAATTTCTTGGAATGGTAAGACAATGGCAACAATTGTTCAATGACAGACGCTATTCTTTCGTAAATATCACAAGTCCGGATTTCGTAGCAGTCGCAAAAGCTTATTACATCGATGGACAAAGAATTTCGGAAAGAAATGATTTGAAACCCGCATTAGAAACGATGCTCAATAACGACAATGCTTATCTTTTGGAAGTAATGGTTGGAAAAGAAAACAACGTATTTCCAATGGTAACACAAGGCTCATCAGTTTCAGAAATTCGTTTAAAATAAATTTTCAATTAGTAGAACTCAAATGGTTCAATATCAGTAGCCGTAGGTGAAATCGAGGAACGAGATTCGGCGAAGCCAAACCTATGGAATCAATTACGGAATCACTAAAAACGTAAAATGGAAAAACAAGAATTTACCATCACATTATACACCGAAAATTCTGTTGGATTAATCGGCAGAATATCAGGGATTTTCTCACGAAGAAAAATCAATATTGAAAGTTTGAACACTTCTCCTTCTGAAGTCGAAGGCATTCACAGATTCACTATTCTTATTAATGAAACCGAAGAAGTTGTCAGAAAACTTTGCCGGCAACTTGAGAAACAGATTGACATTATGAAGGCTTATTTCAATACAGACGACGAAATTGTGTGGCAGGAACAGGCGCTTTACAAAGTTCCAGCAAATGTCGTAACAGAAAAGGTTTATGTTGAAAGATTACTCCGTCAATATGGCGCATCTACGGTTGTGATTCGTCAGGATTATATCGTTTTTGAAACAGCTGGTCATCGTGAAGAAATTGACCGATTAACTGAAGAACTCAACAAATACGGTCTCATCGAATTTGTCCGAGGCGCAAGAATCGCCATCATCAAAAACAGCAGAGGAATCCACGACAAAGTCCTCGAGTTCGAGAGAAGAGAACCTTCCGCCGAAATCGTAGAAAACGAATTCTTGGACAAACGGGACGACGTTTTCACAATGTAATTTTCAAAGAAAAACTTAAAATTAAAAAAATATTAATCCTAAAAAGTAGTACAGTAATTTACATTACTTTATACATCATACTTTTTACTTTTTACAAAAAAATATGGCAAATTATTTCAATACCTTATCACTCAGAGACCAGTTGCATCAGTTAGCACAGGCAGATTTTATGGACAGTTCAGAATTTTCTGACGGCGTTTCTGCATTGAAAGGAAAGAAAATCGTGGTTGTAGGATGCGGCGCTCAAGGTTTGAATCAAGGTCTGAATCTAAGAGACAGCGGACTGGATGTTTCTTACACATTACGTCAGGAAGCCATCGACCAAAAAAGAGATTCCTGGAAAAACGCAACCGATAATAATTTCAAAGTCGGCACTTACGAAGAACTAATTCCGACAGCGGATTTGGTCATCAATTTAACGCCCGACAAACAACATACTTCCGTGATTAATGCGGTTCAGCCTTTGATGAAAGAAGGCGCAACCTTGTCCTATTCTCACGGTTTCAACATCGTAGAAGAAGGAATGCAAATTCGTAAAGATATCACCGTAATTATGGTCGCTCCAAAGTGTCCCGGTTCCGAAGTTCGTGCCGAATATCTCCGTGGTTTTGGTGTTCCAACGTTGATTGCCGTTCATCCCGAAAATGATCCTCAAGGAAAAGGTTGGGCAGAAGCAAAAGCTTATTGCGTGGGAACTGGCGGTCACAAAGCGGGGGTTTTGAAATCCTCTTTCGTAGCAGAAGTGAAGTCCGATTTGATGGGAGAACAGACTATTTTGTGTGGACTTTTACAAACAGGTTCTATCCTTTCGTTTGACAAAATGGTGGAGAAAGGTGTGGACGCAGGTTATGCTTCCAAATTAGTTCAATACGGTGTTGAAGTCATCACAGAAGCCTTGAAACACGGCGGTGTGAGCGGAATGTTAGACAGACTTTCCAATCCAGCAAAACTAAAAGCGTTCGAATTGTCAGAAGAATTGAAAGATATTATGCGTCCACTTTTCCAAAAACATCAGGACGATATTATCTCTGGTGAATTTTCCAAAACAATGATGGAAGACTGGGCAAACGGCGACAAAAACCTGTTGAAATGGCGCGCAGAAACCGGAGAAACCGCTTTCGAAAAAACACCTGCAGGCGATGTGAAAATCAATGAACAGGAGTATTTTGACAACTACCTTTTGATGTCTGCGTTCATCAGAGCCGGCGTTGAATTGGCTTTCGAAACGATGGTTGAGGCTGGAATCAAGCCGGAATCCGCTTATTATGAGTCACTTCACGAAACTCCTTTGATTGCCAACACCATCGCAAGAAAAAAACTGTTTGAAATGAATCGTGTGATTTCCGACACCGCAGAATATGGATGTTACCTTTTCGACCAAGCTTGCAAACCGTTGTTGGCGGATTTTATGAAATTAGTAGATATAGATTTGGTTGGAAAAGACTTCAACGAAGGGAAAAACGCCTCGGTTGACAACGCCCAATTGGTTCATGTGAACGATATTTTGAGAAATCATCCTGTTGAGGTTGTCGGTAAAAAATTACGTCAGGCAATGACGGCGATGAAGTCTATTAAAACAGTTTAAAGTTAGGAGCTAATCCCGCTTTCCGCTATATCTTTTGCTCTTCGTTCCTCATCGCAAAAGGATGCCGTTGCAATCGGGGCTATGGGATTTGTCATAAAAATAAAGTTTGTTCCTAAATTCAAATTTTGTCATTCCGTAGGAAAATTAATCAAGTGATTCTCATCGGAATGACATTATTAAAGACAAAAAATGACTACTTTGATGAGCGAAGCGTCCTTGCGAATCTTAAAATATTTTCAATAAGATTATAAAAAACCTTCGCGCCCTTTGTGTTTAAAATTAAAAATAATGTCAACCCCAATCATCCAAATTTCAAATCTAAACTTTCAGTATGGCAATCAAGTCGTACTTAAAGATTTCGACTGGGAAATATCTTCCGGCGAATGTTGGATGTTAGGCGGATTAAGTGGAAGTGGAAAAACAACTTTAGCCAAAATCATTTTCGGAGAAATCAAAAATTTCGAAGGAAAAGTGGAGGTCAGTTTTGATGATAATTCAAGCTTGACAAAGAAAGTTCTGTACGTTTCCAATTGGTTTCAGTTCAGTAATCTGGAAGGCGACCACAATTTTTATTATCAACAACGATATAATCAATCAGCAAAAAATGATACACTCACTGTTTTTGCAGAACTGAATCATTTCGCAAAAGAAGAAAATCTGGATTTCAGAATTTTAGAATCGTATTTAGAACCTTTCGGATTTGAAAATTTCAAAAATCAGCAATTAATAGAATTGTCAAGTGGCGAACACAAGAAATTACAATTGTTGAAAGCGCTTTGGCTAAAACCTCAAGTTTTGATTATCGACCAGTCTTACACAGGTTTGGATGTAAAATCGAGACAGTTTTTGAATCAGGCTTTTGATGATTTAATTCAAGAAAATGTCACTTTGATTTTAATTAATAATGATGACGAATTTCCTGAAAGCGCTCAATGTTTTGTAGAAATAGAAAACGGAAAATTAGTTCATAGAAATTCTTCAAAAGACTTTTCTAAGGGAGAAGAAAGAATTCCAAAATCACTTCCTTTTTTTCTTCAGAACAATGATGAAAATTATAGAGAAAACTTAATCAAATTAGAAAATATCAATATTTCTTACGGCGAAAAACAAGTCTTGAAGAACATAGATTGGGAAGTCAATTCCGGAGAACAATGGTTGCTGCAAGGTCACAATGGTTCTGGAAAATCTACACTATTAAGTTTGCTGAATGGCGACCATCCGCAGGCTTATGCCAATGACATTTATCTTTTCGGACAAAAGCGTGGAAGTGGAGAAAGTATTTGGGACATCAAAGAAAAAATCGGGATGATTTCGCCCGAACTGCATTGGTATTTTGATATGAATGCGAATGTTGGACAAACGGTTGCTTCCGGTTTTTTCGATTCGATGAGTTTGTATCAGAAACTGAGTTTTGACCAACAGCAACAATTGGAACAGATTCTTTATTTCTTCGATTTGAAAGATGATAAAAATAAGAAGTTAAACACTTTACCACTTGGAAAACAACGCTTGGCTCTACTCGCAAGAACATTGATTAAAAAACCAAAACTCCTGATTCTGGATGAGCCTTGTCAGGGAATGGATAATGAACAGACGAAATATTTCAATCAGGTCATTGATGATTTGGTAAGTCAGGGACAATCGTTGATTTATGTCGGACATTTTGAATCTCAATTACCAAAAAAACTTAGCCACAAACTTGTTCTGGAAAACGGAACTATAAAAATTAAAACCAAAATCGAAGAATCTGTAATATAAATGAAGATGAACGAAACGATGATATTTCCAACCTTGGAAGCGGTAAAAGAAGCCCGAAAAAGTATAGAAAATGTGGTTAATTACACACCTTTGCAATACAATTCTCGCTTGTCAGATAAATTTGGAGCAAATATTTTTCTCAAAAGAGAAGACCTGCAACCTGTGAGGTCGTATAAATTGCGAGGTGCTTACAATAAAATTAAAACTCTTTTTAACGAAGGCAAAGTTTCTCAAGGGATAGTTTGTGCCAGCGCAGGAAATCACGCTCAAGGTGTGGCTTTTTCGTGTAAACAACTCCAAATCAAAGGAACGATTTTTATGCCTGTCACAACTCCCAAACAAAAGCTAGAACAAGTTGAAATGTTTGGCGGAAATTATGCTGAAATCAAGTTGATTGGAGATACTTTCGATGCTTCAAAAAATGCAGCCCTGGAATTTGCGCAAACTTCGGGAGCAGCTTTTATCCATCCTTTTGATGATGTTCAGATTATCGAAGGACAGGCAACTTTGGCACTGGAAATTTTAGAACAGACAAAAGAAAATATAGATTTTGTTTTCATTCCGATTGGCGGTGGCGGTTTGGCTTCGGGAATTACAACAGTTTTTAAAGAGCTGTCAAAAGACACTCAATTAATCGGTGTCGAACCAAAAGGTGCACCTTCTATGAGAACTTCCATCGATAATAATCTCAATACAGAATTGCTTGAAGTTGATAGTTTTGTTGATGGAGCAGCAGTTAAAAGAGTAGGAGATTTGACTTTTGAGATTTGCAGAAACTCGCTTGCAGATTGCATTCCTGTGGATGAAGGGAAGGTTTGTGATACGATTCTTCAGTTGTATAACAAAGATGCAATTGTTTTGGAGCCTGCCGGAGCGCTTTCTATTTCCGCTTTGGAACAATATCGAAATCAGATTAAAGGAAAAAATGTGGTTTGCATCGTCAGTGGAAGTAACAACGACATTACGAGAATGGAGGAAATCAAAGAACGCGCTTTGCTTTACAATGGTTTGAAACATTATTTTATGGTCAAATTTCCGCAGCGTCCAGGTTCTCTGAAAGATTTCGTCCTGAATGTTCTGGGCTCAAATGACGACATCACTCATTTCGAATATACCAAGAAAAATTCAAGGGAAACCGCTTTGGCAATCGTCGGAATCGAGCTTTCCAATGTTTCTGATTTTATTGGTTTGAAACAAAGAATGAAAAAGCTTGGTTATTTCGAGTCTTATCTGAATGATAATCCTGATGTGTTGAATATGCTTGTTTAATTAATAAATTTAAATTAACGAAGTTAATCCTCGTGCCTTAAAACACAAAGATTGAAAAATAATCTTAGTGCCTTCGTGTTAAAATCTACAACTCCGACCACCGTCGGAGTTTTTCGTTCTTATCCTACGTCAATGTATAGAAGTTTTCAAAGCAGGAAATTTGTATCAACAAAAAAGCCTAACAATTAAACCAATTTATAATGAAAACAGTATATCACAGCGCAGATAGTAGAGGTTACGCCAATCACGGTTGGTTGAAAAGTCATCACACATTTAGCTTTGCCAATTATCACAATCAGGAAAGAACCCATTTCGGAGTTTTGAGAGTTTTGAATGACGATTTCGTAGAAGGTGGCATGGGATTCGGGAGACATCCACACCGTGATATGGAGATTATCTCTATTCCGTTGGAAGGCGATTTGCGTCACGGCGATAATATGGGCAATTCCGGAATTATCAAAAAAGGCGATATTCAAGTGATGTCAGCAGGAACCGGAATTATGCACAGCGAAGAAAATGCAACCGAGCAACCAGTGAAATTTCTACAAATTTGGATTATTCCCAACAAAACAGATGTAAAACCAAGATACGACCAGATCAACATCGAGGAAAAATCGGTTAAAAATGATTTTCAGCAAATTCTTTCCCCAAATGCCGATGACGCTGGCGTTTGGATTCATCAAGATGCTTGGTTCAATTTGGCCAAATTTGATAAAGGATTTTCTAAGGAATATAAAATCAACAAATCTGGAAACGGTGTTTATGCTTTTGTCATTAAAGGAAAAGCAAAAATCGGAGACCAAATTCTGAATGAAAGAGATGGATTGGGGATTTGGGATACAAACAGTTTCACTCTAGAATCTCAGGAAAACTCAGAAATATTATTGATGGAAGTTCCAATGGAATTACCAAGATAATTATAACTACAAAAGTCACAGAAGTTTAAACTATAAAGATAAAAATAAGACATTTTTATTTTTTTCAACATCTTCTAATATCCAATATTTTCCTTTGTGACTTTTGTGATTTAACTTTTTAATATTTTTTTAAGAAAATTACGTCCAACTCGGTATGAGAATTGTCATTGAAAAATCTTAAATTTGGCACTTTAAAAAGTGAAACTGAAAACAGACGAAACGCTACAAACGAAAGTTCTCCGGAAATAGAAAGATTTCAAGCGTTTTATCCACAAAAACATTAATATTTACAGATGAGATTACTTATTGTTGGAAATGGCGGCCGTGCTTCGGCTTTGGCAACTAAATTGAGCGAGGATAACAGAATTACGAAAATGTTTTTCGCGCCTGGCAACGCCACGACAGAAAAATTAGGAGAAAATATAAACGAATCAGATATCATTGCGCTTAGAGATTTTGCAATTAAAAACAAAGTCGATTTGACAATCGTTGGCCCGGAAGCACCTCTTGTTGAAGGGATTGTGGACGAGTTCAAAAAAGTGGATTTGAAAGTTTTTGGTCCTTCAAAAAAAGCAGCTTCTTTGGAAGGCAGCAAAGCGTTCTCTAAAAAGTTTATGAAAACTTACGGAATCAAAACGGCACAATCTGTAACATTTGATTCTTATGTTGATGCTAAAGAATATCTTCAAAAGCAAGAATATCCTTTGGTAATCAAAGCGAGCGGTTTAGCTGGCGGAAAAGGCGTGGTGATTGCCGAAGATTTGGAAGAAGCAGAAGGCACAATCCACGATTTTATGATTAAGAGAATCTTCGGAGATTCTGGGATTCAGGTAATTATCGAAGAGTTTTTACAAGGTTTCGAAGCTTCAATTATCGGAGTTTCCAATGGCGAAAAAATCTTCCCTTTCGTTTCTGCAAAAGATTATAAAAAAGTAGGAAACGGCGACAAAGGTCCAAACACGGGCGGAATGGGTTCTGCGGCACCAAGTCCGGAATTTACAGACGCACATCATCAGGATTTTGTAGAACATATTATGAATCCAACGGTGGAAGGTCTTAAAAAAGAAGGTCTTAGCTTCAAAGGATTTATTTTCTTCGGATTGATGATTACCAAAAATGGAACTTATCTTCTGGAGTACAATATGAGATTAGGCGATCCGGAAACTCAGGTTCTTTTGCCGTTGTTGGAAAACAATTTGGTAGATGTTATCGAGGATTGTCTTCACGGCAAAGATTTGGATTTGAAATTCAAAAATAAAAAAGCGGTTTGTTTGGTGGTTTGCTCTGGCGGTTACCCTCAAAACCACGAGACTGGCTACGAGATAACAGGCGCAGAAAAGGTGAAAGGTAGCAAGTTGCTTTATGCAGGAGCAGATTACAGAGGCGACAGAGTGGTTTCCACGGGCGGTAGAGTTCTGAACTTAGTGGCGCTTGGAGACACTTTCGAAGAAGCTCGCAAAAAAGTTTATGAAGATGCGGTGGCTGTAGATTTCGACTACGGATTTTACCGAGAAGATATTGCGAAATTCTAAAATATACAGAGATGTTGGGCGACCAATGTCTCTTTTTTTTAGAAGCTGTTTCCCGCTTTCCACTCATACTCCTCGCGCAGCCGCAATTTGCCAATGCTTGCTGTGGGGTATCCGTTACAATCGGGGCTAGTTTGCAATTCGGAAACTTAGATATGGAAGTTTATTTAATATAAAGGCTTCGAGAGCCTCAGCCTGACAGTGCTGAAAATAAAACGTTTACTATTAGATTTGTCACCTTTTGCCATCCTGAAGTTTTCGATGGATTGTCGAAGTGTCCAACTCATAATTAATAACTCAATTAATAATTACAAAAATGCCTTGGAATCCTGATGTATACGACCAGTTCAAACAAGAACGTTCAGCACCTTATTTTGATTTAATAAAATTGGTTGAGATAGAATCCAATATGTCTGTTATCGATTTAGGTTGCGGAACGGGAGAGCTCACTGCAGGACTTTTGGATCTCATCCCCAATTCTCAAATCATCGGAATCGATTCTTCTGGTGAAATGCTTCAGAAGGCAGAACAATTCGAAACCAAAAGATTGCAGTTTTTCAAAAGAAGCGTTGAAGAACAAATGGAGCTGGATGAAAAATTTGATTTAATTATTGCCAACGCATCTTTGCAATGGTGTCAGAATCATCAGGAACTCTTCCCAAAATTAATTTCAAAAATTAATCCAGAAGGACAATTAGCCGTCCAAGTCCCATCGAATCATAATTTCATAGTTCATCAGTTATTGTCTGTCGTTGCGGAACACGACTTTTATCAGAAGCATTTTAACGGCTGGAAAAGAGAATATTCGGTTCTTAATATAGAAGATTACGCTAAGATTCTGTCAGACAACGGAGGAAGAAAAATCAACGTCTTTGAAAAAGTTTATCCGCACATTATGAAAGATGCGGATGCGGTTTATGACTGGGCATCTGGAACCGCAATGATTCCTTTTGTGGAAAAACTTCCGGAAGAGTTGAAAGAGCAATACAAACAAGATTATAAAAAAGAACTTAGAAAAGTTTTCAGAGGTTCGCCGGTATTTTATCCATTCAAAAGAACCTTTATTTACGCACAATTTTAAAAAAATATTACAACATTATATGCAAAACGGAATTATTATTTTAGACTTCGGTTCACAGTACAACCAATTGATTGGAAGAAGAATCCGTGAAATGGAAGTTTATTCGGAAATAGTACCATTCAACACCCCATTATCAGAAATTCTTGAAAAAAAGCCAAGAGGAATCATCCTTTCCGGAGGACCAAGTTCTGTAAATGCAGAAAACGCACACCTTGTAGAAAAAGAACTGTATGAACAAGGAATTCCGGTTTTAGGAATCTGCTACGGAATGCAGTTGACCGCACACCTTTTAGGCGGAAAAGTAGCAAAAGGCGAAAAAGGCGAATATGGAAAAGCACATCTGGAAATCGTTAAAGAAAACGAATTGCTGAAAGGCGTTTACCAAAACTCCATTGTTTGGATGAGCCATTTTGATGAGGTTGCAGAATTGCCACAAGGTTTCGAACTCAATGCAAAATCCGGCGTTATCGCCTCGATTTCGAATCCAGAGAAAAAAATCTATTGCGTTCAGTTTCATCCGGAAGTTTCGCATTCCGAAGAAGGTGGAAAGATGTTGGAAAATTTCGTATTCGAAATTTGTAAAGCCGATAAAAATTGGTTATTGACCAATTATATTGAAAAAACCGTTGCGGAAATCAAAGAAAAAGTAGGAACTCAAAAAGTAATTCTTGGACTTTCCGGAGGCGTAGATTCTTCAGTAGCGGCGGTTTTAATCCATAAAGCAATCGGTGACCAACTGAACTGTATTTTTGTTGATACTGGACTTTTGAGAAAAGACGAAGGCAAAAAAGTAATGGAAAATTACGGGAAGCATTTCCATATGAATATCAAATTGGTAGAAGCTTCCGAGAGATTTCTTTCCAAATTGGCAGGCGTTGGTGACCCCGAAGAAAAAAGAAAAATCATCGGCAACGAATTTGTTTACGTTTTCGATGAAGAATCCAAAAAAATAGAAGGTGCAAAATTCCTTGCGCAAGGAACAATCTATCCAGATGTTATAGAATCTCAGTCTGTGAAAGGACCTTCAGCGGTAATCAAATCACATCATAATGTTGGTGGACTTCCGGAAGAAATGGAATTCGAATTGCTGGAACCTTTAAGAGAATTGTTCAAAGATGAGGTTAGAAAAGTAGGCGAGGAATTGGGAATTCCGCACGAGTTGGTTTACAGACATCCGTTTCCAGGTCCAGGTTTAGGAATCAGAGTTTTGGGAGAAGTTGATGCTGAAAAAGTTAGAATTTTACAAGAAGCTGACGATATTTTCATCGAGGAATTATATAAAAATGATTTGTATGAGAAAGTTTCTCAGGCATTCGTGGTTCTTCTTCCGGTAAAATCCGTTGGTGTAATGGGTGATGAAAGAACTTATGAATATACAGCCGTAGTCCGTTCTGCCAACACAATTGATTTTATGACGGCAACCTGGAGCAGACTACCGTATGAGTTTTTGGACACCGTTTCAAGTAGGATTATTAATGAAGTGAGAGGCATCAACAGAGTAGCTTACGACATCAGTTCGAAACCACCAGCAACGATTGAGTGGGAATAAGAATCATTAATAAATTATAAAAGATAAATCCAGCAATTGTTTGTTGGATTTTCTTTTGTGAATTAATTTGCCAAAAACAAATCCTCATATTTTTCCCCAAATCTTTTTCTCAATCGTTGCTTGGATTTTTTAACAGCTTCAATAGTAATTCCCAGTAATGATGAGATTTCCTGATTTGACAATCCCAGTTTCATTAATGTAATAATTCTAAGATTCGATTCTGTAAGATCCGGAAAGTCCCTTATTAAAGCCTTAAAATAATCTGGATATTCATATTGAAAAGCATTTTTGAAATTCATCCAGTTTTCGTCCGTCATCAGGTGAGAATCCAACAATTTTTGCAGCTGTTGCTTTTCCTTTTCAATAGAAGAAGAGGAGGAATTTCTGATCTTGGAAAGTTCCTTATTCAGCAATTCGATTTGCTCATTTTTTTCTGAAAGGTAAGTGCTGTAGGAAGATAAAGTTTTGTTGGTTTCGGAGAGTTTTTGTTCAGATTTTATTTTTTCTAATTCTAATTTCAGAACCGTTTTGTCGTATTGATCTTTTTTTGATTTGAGTTGCTTGCGATTGAAAATAATCAATAAAATAATGATGAAAAACAACAGTGCAGACACAACAACAATTGCTTTGTTCTTTAATTGTTCCTTCTCAAATTGGGCATTCGCAAGACTTAGTTTGCTGGCATATCTTTCTTTTTGAGCAAGAATATTACTGCGTTCAAGATTCTTTTCGCTGTCAGAATTGATCAGTTCCGCATCTAGAATATTGAGTTTTCTTAATGAAATCAATTCCTGATGCGTATCGTTTTCTTTTTGGGCAATCTTCAAATTAAGCTGTTCAATATCAAAGACATCTTTTTTGAGATGAACTTTGGATTCTGCAAATTTTCCCGCTTCCGTCAATACTTTTTTGGCTTCAGTAATTTGATTTTTAGCGATGAGAATTTTGCTTAATAATATTCGGGCGTAATTGGTATTGTAATCACTGTGAAGTTTTTTAGAAATTACAAGATCCTGGTTCAACAATTGAATAGCTTTATCAAGATTTCCGTTTTTAAATTCCAATAAACCCAAATTTCCCAAAACTTTTGCATATCGGATTTGGTCGTTGATTTTTTTTGAAAGTGTTCCTGCCTTTGAGAGATAATTTTTAGCGCTGTCAAATTGATCTAATTCCAGATAATAAAATCCAATATTATCCTGAATGGAAGCTAATTCTTTTGAATCAGGCTCTGCAAATTGTTCTGCTTTTTTTAGATAATCGATTGCCTCACTGGTGTCACCAATCGTTCCCATAAAAAAACCAATCTTTTTAAAACAATCACTGGGCAGAATAATGTCATTTGCATCGGTTTGTCTGATTTTGTTATCCGCATCCAAATAGACCTGAAGTGCTTCCGAAGTTTTTTTGTAATCGTAAAGATAAAAGGCGTAATTACATAAAGCCCAAATTTCCAACCCGTGATTTTCCTTTGCCTTTGCCAATTCCAGAGCTTTGGAAAAATACTGATTACTTTTAGGATTCAAGCCTTCACTTGCCGAGGCAAAACCGCTTGCGAGAAGATTGTAATAAATGATTTTTAGATCTCTGTCCGAAGATTTTAAAAGTGGGGTGAGAAATATTTTAAGTGCAATTGTATCCTTCCCAAAATTTTTGTTTTGAAGGATAACAGATTCCATTTTTTTCTTTGAATCTTGATTTCTATTGATGACAATCTGCTGCGAAAAAAGATTTTCGGAGAAGAAAAATAGAATTATAAAAATGTAAATTTGCTTCAAATAATGATTTATGTCTATGCAAATTACAAAAAACCTAGATTTTATAGGCTAAATCCAATATTGCTTTTTATTAAATTCAAAAAACTAAAAATGTAACAGTTTGATAGATAGTTTGTTTAAATTGTAAAATCATTTGTCCACCCGATGTCCATCCCAGTTTTTGCTTTATTTTCTTTAAATTCTAATTTTGATTAGCGTAATAACCATAAGGGCTTTCATTTCATCCAAAAAAAAGAAAATGAATTTCTAAAAGCCAAAAGACCTATTCATTTCTCGAATAGGTCTTTATTTTAAATATCAATCAAAATTAATAATTATCGTTTCCTCACATTCTCCAAAATATCAGGAAAATAAGTGTCAGAAAGATGTTCGAACTCGTCACCTCGCATAAACATAGAAGCGTCCACCTGGTCGTAAGACTCTCTTCCTGCGGCAGCAATCAGCTCGTTGCAAGTATGCAAAGTGTTTTTATGAAACTGATAAACCCGTTCTGTTTTATCATTGGTGTCGAGTCCTTTAATTAACATTTTGTCTTGCGTTGCAACGCCGGTTGGGCAAGTATTCGTATTGCATCTCAACGCCTGGATACAGCCGAGAGAAAACATAAAACCTCGGGCATTATTACAAAGGTCGGCACCCATTGCAACAGCTCTTAGAATATCCAAGGAAGTCAAAACTTTTCCGCTGGCAATGATTCTTAATTTATCTCTTAATTCATAATTAATCAAAGTCTTATTCACAAAAATCAATGCAGGTTCCAATGGCATCCCAACACCGTCTGAGAACTCTGGTGGCGCTGCGCCCGTTCCACCTTCTGCACCATCTATGGTGATGAAATCTGGATAGATGTTTAGGATATTCATCTGTTCGCAGATGTCTTCAAACTCTTTGGTGTCGCCGATACAAAGCTTGAACCCAACTGGTTTTCCGCCAGAAAGCTCACGCAATTGCTGCACAAATCTCAACAAACCTTCCGCGTCAGAAAAAGCACTATGTGATGGTGGCGAAAGAATCGTAACGCCAGGTGGGACGTGTCGGATTTTGGCAATCTCCGGCGTATTTTTTACAGCCGGTAAAACACCGCCGTGACCTGGTTTTGCACCTTGAGACAATTTGATTTCAATCATTTTCACATTATCCAGATTCGAGTATTTTGTAAACAATTCGGCATCGAATTTTCCTTCTTCATTTCTGCATCCAAAGTAACCGGTTCCAATCTGCCAACAAAGGTCGCCGCCTTCCAAATGATGCGGAGAAATACCACCTTCGCCCGTGTTGTGATAGAAATTTCCTTTTTTCGCACCTCGGTTCAAAGCCATTTGCGCTCGGTCACTCAACGCACCAAAACTCATTGCAGAAATGTTAAAAAGTGATGCGTTATAAGGCTGTTTACAATCTTTGCCTCCAATGGTTACTCTCGGCAGTTCTTCTTTTGGATGTTTGGCGTAGATAGAATGTTTGATACCTTCATATTTTCTATGGTTGATTTCTAACTGAGTACCGAAAGGCACTGTGTCGCTTAAATTTTTTGACCTTCTGTACACAGCTGACCTTTGATGTCTCGGAAATGGTTTCCCATCGGTTTCCCTTTCTATAAAATATTGCTGAATCTCTGGCGAAATTTCCTCAAAAATATACCGGAAATAACCAAGAACAGGGAAGTTTCTTAGAATGGCGTGTTTGGTCTGATACGTATTATAAATTCCTAAAATATAGAGGGATGTCAATAAAATCGGAATCCAGTAATGAGCCTTTATCAGCAATGCTGTAGTCCAAGTCACAATTAATACAATGATTCCCCAAAGGATGAATTTGTTTCTCATAATAATGTTTTTGAATCTGTGTTAAATATAAAACCATTTCAAATATAAGTTTGAAATGGTTTTTTACTTGATTAAATTTAATAAATTCTTAGTTAACCTGCTTTACATTAATGTAATAATTTTTATCAAATTCAACTGGTTTGTCAGATTTCAAAGTTGTGGTCTGATTTTGTTCCGTTGGTTTCAATTCCTGTCCGTCAGCTAATCGGATTGGGAGTTTCAAATTTGGAACCACATTCGTCCATTTGTAAGTCAGCTGATTTCCGTTCTGCTTATATTCCAAAGTCGGGATTTTGATGGTCGTCAAATATTGGTCAAAAATCGATTTTAAATCAATTCCGGATTTTTCAGAAAAGTAATTCTGAATTTGTGCAGAAGTTACAGTCTGATGATAAAAATCCTTATTCAAACCTCTCAGAATCTGACGGAATTTTTCATCATTATTAATCACCTGACGAATCGTATGAATCATATTCGCACCTTTGGGATACATATCGCCGCTGCCTTCATTTCGGATGCCGTATTTTCCGATAATAGGTTTGTCATTCTGGATGTTGCCTCTTAATCCTTGCAGATATTTGTTGCCATCAGCTTTTCCAAAAAGATAATCCACAAACAAAGTTTCAGAATAAGTTGTAAAACTCTCGTGAATCCACATATCAGCTTGGTCTTTTGCCGTGATGTTGTTCGCAAACCACTCGTGTCCGGTTTCGTGGATGATGATGTAATCCCATTTCAGACCAATTCCAGTTCCGGAAAGGTCTCTTCCGAGATAACCATTTTGATATTTGTTTCCGTAAGCAACATTACTTTGGTGTTCCATCCCAAGGTGTGGCGATTCTACCAATTTGTAAGAATCTTCATAAAAAGGATAAGGTCCAAACCAATGTTCGAAGGCTTTCATCATCGGCTTCACTTGTTCAAATTGTTTTTTAGCCTTGTCAAGATTGTAATCCAAAACCCAGTAATCCAATTCCAATTTTCCTTTTTCGCCTTCAAAAGTATCTTTGAAATTCACATATTTACCAATCGATGGAATGATAGAATAATCATTAATCGGATTTTTCACTTCCCAAAGCCAGGATTTTTTATCGCCCAGATTTTCTTCTTTGATTAATTTTCCGTTGCCTACACCAACCAAATCTTTTGGCGTAATTATTTTGAAAGTGATTCCATTATCAGGCTCATCACTCCAAATATCTTTTACAGGAAGCCAAATG